>Ga0247727_10000494_pt1 | contig 95708 bp, 83 predicted proteins | sample WisWelCaveWW1625_FD_202498 | JGI IMG/M metagenome (GOLD analysis project Ga0247727, IMG submission 202498) | Biofilm microbial communities from Wishing Well Cave, Virginia, United States - WW16-25 | ecosystem: Environmental > Aquatic > Deep subsurface > Groundwater > Cave microbial mat | place...
GGCTCGTCCCCGGAGCGGTGAAAACCGCCAAAGCCCGGGCCGCTTGGTTGAGTGGCGGATGGGAAACCTTATCCGCCCGCCGAGACCAGCTTCCTTTGGCCGTCTGACAACCTTTGCGTGCACACGCCATATGCCATCCGCCATCTGCTATCCGCCATATGCTATAATTCCTCCCCGGAGAGGTCGCATAGTCTGGTCTAGTGCGCTCGACTCGAAATCGAGTGAGCCCAAAGCTCCGTGGGTTCGAATCCCACCCTCTCCGCTGAAAACGCCCGATGCCTCCAAGCATCGGGCGTTTTTTTGCGGGGCCGGCCTGTGTGCCTGCCCCGGCCCGTGGGCGGTGACGGTGTCTACAACACTGGCGGCAGAGTGAGCGAGGAGGCGTTGGCGTCCTTCCCGATTTCGTCTTTGGCCAGAAAGAAGCCCGGCACCTTGAAGTCGCGTTGCGGATCCACTTTATCTGAAGCATAGCCCCGGCGGGTGAGCCATTTCTTGAGGGCGGCCTCGCGCGCGGCGGGCGTCAACTCGGCTCCGGCGCGAAAATCGGTTTGATCAAAACGTTGGCCGCAGATGGGGCACGAGGTGAGGTTGAACGGATAAATCTCCGGAGGGGGCGGCGCGACTTCGGAAAAGCGGAACCCGCAATCGGGGCAGGGGACATAGGTGGTCCTGGCCCGGCGTTCAGGGGAGCGGCGCTCGACGAACGGCCACTCGCCATGTATCGGCTGGTTACGCATGCGCCGCCAATCCACAATTGCCCCGGCGGCCAGTCCGGCGACGGCAAGCACGCCAATGAGGAGGCCGATGCGCGGTATCCAGGGGCGATAGGCGTACGAGGTGAGGGCGAGCGTGTGCCGCCCCGCCGGAAGGGTGAGGCGAATGAGATGTTCGTAATCGCCTACCGCAACGGGTTGACCGTCCACGGTCGCGGCCCAACGCGGCGAGTACGTGAACGAGATCAGGGCCTCAGTGGTTTGCGGCGCGTTGTAGACAAACTCCAGTTGTCCGTCGCCGATCACGGCGGACTCGGTTGGCACCGGGTCGTAAACAACCTGCCGCGAAACGGGAACATCGGCTAACGTGAGAGCGGCGATGGCGGCGGCGATGTCGCGCGATCCGGTGATCTGCGCGTAATACAACAAGTTGAGGCCGACGAACCACACTCGCCCCCCGCCGATATTTTTATAGCCCAACACCGGATACTTTACGTTGTTGTGATCCACCTCGGCCAACACAACATCCAAGTTGCGATAGGCCGCGCCGTTCCAGCCGGGTTCGGGCAGAACCAGCCGCGAGGGAAGTGACGTCAGCGGATCAGTCCAGGTGATCGGCATTGGCTCCTGAAACGACAACCGTAGAACGTTCACGCCCAGGAAATCCAATCCCTGACTGAACGGTTCTTCCATACCGCTGAGGTCAACGATGGCCGCCCGGCCTTTGCTGACCCAACCGCTCAACATCGCTTCGGCCTGCGCCACTTCGGTCGGCGCCGCAAATTGCATCAAAGCCAGCGCCGGGTGCGCGTCGAGATCGGCAGGGGAATAGTTGCTCAGATTTGGAGACGCGCCCTCGGCGGCAAAGGGAAAGGCGGCGAGCAATGGGCCAGTCTGATCGCCGACGATCAACAATTGAGTTGCGGGGATTGCCTGAATCGGAGTCGAGGGACGATCCGACTCCCACAATTCGAATCGATCCTCGTGGCCAGCGTCGGCAGACTCCGCCGAATCGGCAAATCCCATCGCCGCCAGCGCCTCCCGCGCCGCCTTGGCCGATTCATCGTCGCCGGAGACAATGGCATAGCGCACATCCCATAGCCCCATGAGGCGCGCAAAGTATTCCGGCCCCCATTCCGGCGCGCTCAAGGTCCGGCGGATTAAGGGATGGTGCGGCGTGTTCTCCAGCGCCCAGCCGCTGGTCTGATCGTGTTTACCGACTCGCGAGGCGAAATACACATCCAACGCGGTCGGCTCAGGATAGGTGAGCAGAACCACCCGGCCCCCGGTAGAAACGACCCGCCGGGTCGTCTCTGCGGCGGCGAGGCGCTCGGCAATGGCGGCGCGGTCGGCGGGGAAATCGCCGTTGCGCAGAAGCGAAAAGACCGGAAGGACGTCGAGCAGTATTAGGGCGATGATGACGGCGAGCCGCCGATAGCGCACGCGAAAGCCGAGCGGCGCCAGGCCACGCGCCGCGAGCGGGATGGCGAAGGCCGAGAAGTTGGCAAACCGTTCGGGCAGAAGTTGATCGTGGCCGGGGAGGAGGGAGAAAGCCACGCCCGCCGGGCCGAGGGCGAACCACAGGCAGAGCAGGCCAGAGATTAGCCACGCGGTGCGGCGCACATCGGAGCGGGCGGCGATGGCGAGGAAGGCAAGAATAATAGCGCCCAGGCCGAACATGATCGCGCCGGGATCAGCGGCGGGCAACAAGGCGCCAAGCGGCGCGGAGAACAGTTCAATTTTGATCGGCGGCAGGTAGGGGATGTTGGAAAGTTCGGCGCGGGAATAAGCTGGAAGCGCCCAGGGTGCGGCGACGGTTCCCCCGAAGGCGATGGGGGAGAAAACAAACACCAGTCGTTTCACCGGAATCTTTGGGTCCAGAATAACGCGCGCGACGGCGTAAATGGCGATGCCGATGGCGAACATGAGAGCCTGTTGGGTGTGGGCCAGGATCGTCCAGGCCCAGGCGAGGCTGGCGTAGAAGAGGCGCGGGCCGGTGAGACGAAAGATGATGAGTTCGGTGTAATACGTGAGCCACGGCAACATTAACACCGCCAGCGCGCGTGGCAAGTTGCCCTCGAAGAACAGCGTGCGCAACGTATACGGCGACCACACCGCGAGGACGACCAAAAAGGCTGCCGTCCAGTGTTGCGTGTATTCGGTAAAGGCCCGGTAGGTAAAGCGCGCGTACAGAATTAGAAAGAGGCTGACGAAGACCCGATAGGCAAGAAACGGATCGCGGAAGGCGTAGACGAGCGGGGCGAGGACGAGGGTGGTGAGCGGCGGGTAATAGGTGCGATAGGGGTCGCCCATATACCACTCCGGCATCCACGAGGAGGTGAAATAGGCGAGCGGGTCGGCCCGCATTTGATCGGCGAGGTATTCGGCTTTGAAGAGGTGGCCCCACGTGTCCGCGCCGCGCGGATAGCCCGGCGACCACACCATGATCAACGCGGGAACGAGGGCGAGGAGGGCAACGAGAATGGGGAGAGTGTTAGGGGGAACATGCTTACGGATCGCTTCGATTAGTCGGCCCATACCTCTAATATATCACGAGCAAGTTTCTGCACATAGTCGAGATTGGGGAGGCGGAACAAGTTGGTGTTAACCGTCCAGCGCGGCGGCTCGGTGAGGGTTTTAAGGATGCCGCTGACACGGAAGAAATAGGTAGCTTGCCGGTAGATCTGCATGAGGGGCAGAACGATCAAATTGGAGCGGAGCATTTTCTTTTCGGCCGGGGCGCACACCGGATAGACAGCCAGCAATTGCAGGCTGTCGCTGATCAGATACATTACGATCATCAACGCCAGGGCCTGCGCCACCAATGTCAGGCTGTAGCCGATCAGCGGGAACAATGGTAGAAGCATGAACCATATCCACCGCATCATGGCTAAAGTGTGATCGCGCCATAACCGTTGCGACGTGGTCGAGGTCCAGAAGTTGCCCGGATTCGTGACCATATCTTTATGCACGGCGAGGACTTCGAGTTCGCCGCGTTGCCAGCGCACCCGTTGCGCGTAGAGAGCCTTCCACGAAACTGTCGGAGCAAGGTGGACGCGGACGTACGGCAGATAGCCGATTTTGAAACTGCGCCGCTGGAGGGCCAGGGTGAGGTCGGTGTCTTCAGATACAGTGCGGGCGTGATAGAAACCGGCCTGCGCCAACGCTTCGCGGCGGAAGATGCTGAACGCGCCGGAGAGAGTGAACAGTCCCCCGCGCGTGGCCTCGGCGTGGCGGCCAATGCGAAAGGCTTGCAGGTATTCGATGAACTGCGCCGCCGCCAAAAAGCGTTGCCTGAGGTTAAGTTTGAGAGGGACGGGCAAATCATTCTCGTCGAGCCTGATCCGGCCCTGCTCATCGGTCTCCACCAGCAAATTGTAGTCAATGATGAGGTGCGCGGCGGCGGCGGCCAGCGCCGGATCGTTGCGGAAGGCGGCCACTGCCCGCTCCACCGCGTCCGGCTCCAACACCACGTCCGAGTCAATTGCCATGATCAACTCGCCCTCGGTGTAGGAGAGTCCGAGATTGACGGCGTAGGGTTTGCCCAATCGTCCGCCCTGCACCAGCCTCAGGCCGCCGCCGTATTCTTCGCCGGAGATGACTTGATTGTGCAAACGGATGTGGCCATTCCATTGTCCGGTGCCGTCAATGTGCCCGGCGACGACTTCGGCGGTGCGGTCAGTGGAGCCGTCGTTGACGACGATGTATTCGATCAAGTTGTGGGGATACGTTTGTGCTTTGAGGCTGGTGAGACAGCGATCAATGTCCAACTGCTCGTTGTAAGCAGGGATGACGACCGACACGGTCGGCATCCGCCCGGTGAAGGGCATGGGCGGGGGCGCGGCCAGGTGACGGTTGACGAACACGATCCAGGCGCTCCACAACCCATCCATCACATCCACGAGGAGAGGGATGAGGATCCACACGCCCCAAAAGATGAAGAACTCCAGCAGGCTCGAACCGCTCATAGTATGCGCTTCAACACGGGGTTTCCACCTTCGCCAGGCTCACCACAAGCTGCCAGCACTCATAACGCCGAGCGGCCGCTGATCTCCAGTTCACGGCGGACGATGACGAGCGTGGGCAGGGTGAGCGAAAACCAATACACGATCACGATCCCGGCGAAGAAAACCAGGCGGGCCACCACCACATGGGCCAGCGGCGCGGCCTCCTTGCCCAGCCAGTGGATCATGGCAATGACGATCATCATGCGCAGGAGATTGATCACGTAGGTGGCGGCCAGTCCGATGAGGAGCCGCAGAACCCTCTGCCCCGGCGCGAAGCGCGGATAGAATAACATTAACCCGGCAAAGATGAAAGTCTCGATCAAAGCCGAGCATTCGACGCCGATGTTGAGCACTGACCAGCCCGTTGGGTCAGGCACGATGATACTGGCTTGTTCCGAGCCGCCGATTTGCAGGCCGAGCCAGCCGAACAAGTTCACCAGCGTAGCGGCCTCGACTCGCCCCAGGGCCACGTTCCAGCCGCCTGCTTGCGAGATCATCACTCCCAGCGCCGTCAGCCCGAACGCATTCCACAAGAAACCGATGAGGCTGTAGCGCGACTGCCGCAACAGCACCATGCCGCCGATATAGAGCGCGGTCAGCGCGGACAGGAGCGGCGTCGTCATGAGGTGGAGTCGGTCGTTTTTGCCGCCGTCGGTTGTGGTTTGAGGCGGCGGAAGTCACCGCGCCGCAACCACAGGAATAAGCCCAACAACGCTACCCCGATCAGCGTCAACCACATCCCCAGCGTCGGCACGGAGAAGAAAGCAGTTGTCGCCTGGGCGATGTTGCAATTGGCGGCGTTGCCTGTGCTCCAACAGGCTCGCAGGGTGTAGGTGCCGGAAGATGGGAAGGAGGTATTTGCCGTCGTCCATGAGTCAGAGAAGGCGTCGCCGGTATCTAACGCCGGCGCAGCGGTGTCATGAGTCGCCACCACCGTCACCCCGTCGGGTGCGATAATCTCGTAATACACGTTGGAATTGTTGATCTTCGAGTCGGCGCGAAAGGAGGCGTTGATGGTGATCGTTTGGCCGAAAGCCGGGGCGTCGGTAGCCGACAGCGATGTGATGGCGCCATCGGCCCCAACCGCTACCCCCGTAGTCGCCAATAACAATGCGATGATCAAGTTTGCCGTTAACGTCAGTTTGATCATTAGGCGGTGATTGTTCATGATGAATCCATCTTGATAAAAGAAAAAAGCCCACGCAGTTTGACGGAACTCCGCAATCGGATGCCTCCAACCCGCCTGAGCAAACGGTATTTGATACTAGCACAGCAGAGTCGCGCGCCTCCTTACAGGATTATTGCAATCCTCAAGCCAGCGCAATGCCTGTGTAATATCTACAGTTTTTGTCCGCTTCGGTTTATACTGTCCCTATGCCGCCCGGCCTGCTCACCCTCATCGGCTCCGGTGAAACCTCGGAGCGACTGCTCAACCTGCATCACTCTCTCCTCGCCCGTCTCAAGAACCCTGAGCGCGGGCCTGAAGAGTCGCCTTCCGAAGAGCCGCGTCTGGCCTTCCTCGACACGCCTGCGGGCTTTCAGTTAAATACGGCAGAACTGGCTGCGAACTTCATTACCTACTTCAAAAAACACTTTGCGTTGGATGTAAGTGTAGCCGACTACAAACACTCCTCCGCCGACTCCGGGCCAGCCGTCTCTCAGTTGGAAACGGCCAATTACATTTTAGCCGGGCCGGGAAGCCCGACTTACGCTATCAAGCACTGGCGCAATTCGCCGGTGTACGCAACGCTGGTGGAGCGCTGGAATGCCGGGGCGCAACTTGTGTTTGCCAGTTCGGCCACCATCGCCCTCAGCCGTTTTGCTCTGCCCGTTTACGAACTCTACAAAGCCGGCGAAGACTTGCACTGGGTTGACGGCCTCGACCTGCTCCGCCCGCTCGGCTACGAGCTTGCTATCCTGCCGCACTTCAACAATCAAGAAGGCCGCACCTTCGACACCAGTTGTTGTTTCATGGGCCGCGCGCGCCTGCTCGCCCTCGAAAAACTTTTGCCGCCCACGACCGTCATCCTGGGCATTGACGAGAATACGGCTTGCACCTTCGACTTCGCAACACAAACGGTGAGCGTCGCCGGCGCAGGCAAAGTGACGATTCGCTTCAACGGCCAGGAACAGCATTACCCGGCCGGGTTGACGTTTGAGATGGATCGGCTGACTCCCGCCCGAGCTTTGACTCCGCCGCCCAACCTTCCACCCCCACCGCCAGCCGACTCTCGCCCCGCCGCGCCCCGGCCATTGCACGTCCCGGCCCGCATCGTCGAATGGGCCGCCGAGCGTGACCGCCTGCGCGCCGAAAAGAAATTCGCCGAAAGTGATCGCCTCCGCGACCGCATCGCCGCCGTCGGCTACACAATCAAAGACTCGCCGTCGGGCGTCCTCTTCAGCCTCATCCAATACGCCAATTCGGCCTTTGTGCCTTCGCGCCTCACCCAGCCGGCCACGCTCGAATGGTCGGTGAATCTGCTGGCCCGAAACAACCACGACGAAATTTTGCGCGCGGCCACCAGCGTCCTGCAATGGGGAGTGAATCAATCGCTGGAAGTAGTGATCGTAGATAACGGCTCGGATGACGGCACGGCGGAGGCTATCGCCGATTTTGCCGCCGACGCGCCCGGGGGGCGCGTTCATCCCGTCTTCCTTACCAAGAATCTTGGCGAAGGGGCGGGGCGCAACGCGGGCTTCCGCGCCAGCCAGGGGCGGCACATTATGATTCTGGGCGGGCACATGGAGATCGCGGGCGAGGTATTCACCCCGCTGGCGGCCACGTTGGCCGACCCGACGGTTGGCGCCACCGGCAGCCACGGCCTTGTGTCCACCGACCTGTTCAATTTTGAATCGGCTTCCACTCCAGAGGCGGATGCCCTTGAGTTTTACCTGTTTGCGTTCCAGCGCGATCGCCTGAGCGTGGTCGGCCTGCTCGACGAGAAGTTTATCTTCTACCGGAATCTTGATCTCGATTGGAGCTTTGCCTTCAAAGATAAAGGCCTGAGGCTGGTCGCCATGCCCGGCCTGCCGCTCACGGTTCACGAGCACCCTTACCTGCGCCTGGATGCGACCGAGCGCGACAAACTCAGCAAAAAGAACTACCGCCGGTTTTTGGACAAGTGGCGGGAGAGGAAAGATTTGCTAATCTCGTCAAACGTGAAACGACAAACGACATCGTGAGACTTAACCCGGTCGTTTTACATTTCACCCGATCGTGAAGACAGCCATGACTGAACTTGAAATCTTCCGCGCCCAAAAAGATGACTTCTTCGCCTCGCACCGGCAAAGCCCGCTGACGCGGGAGCAGAAGAAGAACTTCAAGGGCCTCAGCTACTTTCCCGAAAACCCGGCCTTGCGCCTGGAAGTGAAGGCAGAAGAATTCTCGCCGAAAGAAAAGATCGCCATGCAAACCTCGACGGGAGACGAGCAACACTACGTGCGTTACGGCAAATTCAAATTCGCCGTCGAAGGTCAGGAAGCTGAACTGACGATCTACTCTAGCGAGCACGGCTTCTTCCTGCCGTTAGTGGACTCGTTGGCGAATAAAGAGACTTACGGCGCAGGCCGCTATCTTGAGCCGGAGCCGCTCGACGGCGGCAGATTTCTGGTGGACTTCAACCTGGCTTACAATCCGTATTGCGCGTACAACGAGCGTTGGTCGTGCCCCCTGACTCCGTTCGAGAATCGAGTCAAAGCGCCGATCCGGGCCGGGGAGAAGCTGTACTATCCGGAGGCCCGTGAGGGCCATGAGGGTCATTAGCGACCAAAGCTATGTGAACTGGGGATCAGACAGTCAACACGGAATCTCGACCTGGACGCAAGCGCCCTGATCTGATTCACTTTCCACGCTGAACAGGCCGCCCAACCGTTCAGCGCGTTCGCGCATAGAGGGCAGACCCAAATGGCCGGGGAAGTCGCTATCAGTATCAAACCCCACACCATCATCCTTGATCTCCAGTTGCACCCCTCATCTGCCCACTCAAGCCGCACTTCTACGCGGCGGGCGTGAGCGTGCTTCACAATGTTGTGCAACGCCTCCTGCGCGATGCGGTACAACGCTTCTTTGACGGCCAGCGGCGCGGGCGGCTCTTCCCCGCAAACGACGTTGATTTCGAGATGATGCCGGGCGCGCAGTGAGTCGGCTTGTTTGGTGAGCGCGGCTACCAATCCTTCCATTTCCAGGGACTCGGGGCGCAGTTCAAAAATGAGGGCTCGCATTTCGGCCAGCCCGGCATCGGCCAACGAGAGGACGTAGTCCAGCGGCTCGGCCAGTTTAGATGGATCGCGATCCAATAAAGTGCGAGCCGTGCGGGCGCCCAGGGCAATGCCGCGCTGGTCTCGCTGAGCGGCAGCGCCATCGGCGCCAATATGGTCTCGTGGATGGGCACGCCCAATTTCTTCAAGACGGGCAAAGTGATTGTCCTGTATGTCGGTGACGACGCCCTCACGCTCGACCATCTCACGCAAGTCCTCGGCTTGCAGTTCGCCGGAGGCCCGTTCGCCTCGCAAGGCGCGGCATCGGATAGCGGGATTGTGATGGGCGGCGGAATGCCACTGCCCGCCGCCGATGCCGCGGTGAAGGCTCTAGCCGCCGCGCGTGGCATCGCCGCCGAATCCATCACCGTGGTGAGCGCCGAACCCGTCGAATGGCCCGATGCCTGCCTCGGGGTGGCGCAATCCGGCCAGATGTGCGCGCAAGTCATCACCCCCGGCTATCGCGTCATCTTGCAAGTGGGCGATGAACAGGTCGAGTACCACACCGATGAACTGGGCGCGGCGCTGGCTCTCGTTCCGTAATGCCATCTTCAGACTTCCGAAGTCGTCCAGACTTCGGAAGACGGCGGCCTGGACATCCCTTTAGTCGCGCTGGTCAACTGCCAGGCTAGGCTTTTCGTCCTATCGGCCCTGAGTTGAAAGATCGTAACGCTCCGAAGATCGTTTCAATTACAGAAATAATGCAATATCCCTGTCGAGTTCAATGCGAATGTAATCGTGTCAGCGTGGCAGCGGGCTTAAGATGAACGTACAACACGAAGAGAATTTGCTATGGTTTTCCTGACGCTGATCCTCAGCATTGCCGCCGTCGCCTTCCTTTCCTCACGCTTGCACAACACCCTGCTTTCGCCGTGGGGAATTTACAGCCTCGCCTGGCTGGGTATGTTTGCCCTGTACGCGCTGGACTGGGTGAGCTTCGTGCCCATCAGGATCGAAACTTGGACCGTGCTCATCGGGAGTCTGATCACCTACGGGCTGGGAGCCAGTATCGCGCTCGTCTCATGGAATCGCAAACGACAAACCACCATGCCTGCCCCCGACACCTGGTTCGAGGGCGTTGATCTAGCAATGTATGGTCGGGTGCAGTTTGTCGTCACTGTATTGGGACTGATCGGCGCGGCAGGCTATTTTGGGGTGATTGACCGCCTCTTCGGCCTGCAAACTTTGCTCACCAACCCGGGCTCGATTCGCAGTTCGCAGAACAGTGAAGATTACATCAGCGCCTTCTTCTGGTGGAAGTTCCTGTTTTACATGAACTGGTTCGCCATTCCATTGGGAACGGCCCGACTGCTATATCAGGGCCGCCGGACACCCTTGTGGGTTCCTCTCACCTTGCTCCTCAGTATCGCCATCAACCTTACGCTCGTCGCCCGACTGCAAATTCTATTTATCCTGTTCTCAATTCTGTTCATGGTGGGCGCGGCCTACCAGAAAAAGTTGCGCGTCTGGGAGCCGGTGCTGATCGGCACGGTGCTAGTGGTGGTGGCGGTGTACTTCGTCGCCGCAGGTGAACTGTTAGGCAAGACCTACGACTACATCATCGGCCTCGCCGGTTTCTACGGCCCGGAGGCCTTCAGACCGCTCACCGGAATTTATATCTACATCACCGCCAACATCCCGGCATTTCAAGCCTATATGTATTTCAACGAGCTTCATCATACCTACGGCCTGTTCCAGATCATCCCTGCGGCAAAACTTCTGAGCAGACTGCAACTGATCTCAGTTGCTCTGCCTAGCGAAGTTGGCGAGTTCGTCCCCGTCCCCTTCCCGTTCAACACCTTCACTTACCTCAATGTCTTCTATAAAGATTGGGGGGTAATTGGCGCGATTACTGGACCGTTCCTGTTCGGGCTGTTGGGCAACTGGCTGTATCTGCGTGCTTGTGCCAGTGGCCGGGTGTGGCACATTATCGGCGCGATGCTGGTGGCTCACGCGTGTGTGTTGAGCATCAGCACCAACGATTTGATTCGCACACCGCAATGGGAATACGTTATTGGCTTGATAGTGCTGGCAGTGATCAGTCGCAAGCGATCCCCCAGGCAGGTCATTGTGCCCGCCTGGCAAAGATCCCCCACCGGGACGCCGACACTCGAGCCATGAGCCTCCTCCGTTCTTCGACCGTCCTCCTCATTGCCCAGATCGGATCGTCGGCGTTGACAGCCCTCAATTTCTTTGTGCTGGCCGCCAATTTCTCTGCCAACGACTTCGGCGCCTGGTCCATTCTCCTCACCCTGCCGGTGGTCATCGTCGCCTTCAGCAGTTTCGGTTACAGCAAGGCCGCCATTTATTACCTCGGTCAAAGCCTGGTGAAACTCGAAACCGCTATCGGCAATGGCGTGATCATCTGCGTCGCGCTGGAAGGTTTGGTGGGGTTGGCCACTCGCCTGGCTGAACCAGCCTTTCGCCAGCTCTTCCCTGATGTTCCCTTCGCGCTGTTGTTTATCATGCTCGCCAGCGCTCCCATCCAACTTCTGCTGTTGTACATTTCGGAGATCAGCCTGGCCACAAACTTGCTGGGGTTGGTGGCGTGGGCCAAAGCTTCACCAGTTGTGATCTACGTCGGCGGCTGTTTCCTCGCGGCCATCACCGGCAAGCTGACACTGTCTGCCACCGTTATCATTTTCGTCAGCGCGATGGCCGCCGGGGCGTTCACCAGTTTGCTTTATCTCTTCGTCGGCTCCAAGATGCGCCGCGCGTTTCTGCCGAACTTGGCCGCCTTCCAGCAATGCGTACATTTCGGCTGGCGTTTGCAGATCGGCGAAATCTCGCAATACCTTTCCAACCGCATTGATTTGCTGTTCGTAGGCTATTGGGCTGGCACGGTCGCCTCTGGTTACTACGCGATGGCGGTGCGGTTGGCCGAGATCGTGTGGTACATTTCCAACTCGGCGCAGTTGGCCCTCTCGGTGAAGGTAGCGCAGATCGGAGAACGGGAGGCGCGGGCGCGGCTGGTGCAACGCACAACCCGTTACGTGCTGCTGATCAGCCTGGTGGCCGCCGTGATGATCGCTCTGGCCAGCGCCATCCTCTTGCCCCTCCTCCTCGCCCGTTACACACCCGCTCTGCGCTTGTTGATTCTGCTCCTGCCGGGGACGGTAGCTTTCGCCATGTTCCAGGTCCTCGTCGGCGGCTTCATCGGCGAAGGGCAACCGGCTCTGGTTACACAACTGCGGCTGTTCCTCTTCGTCCTCTCCCTGGCGTTCTATTTGCTCCTCATCCCGCCACTCGGCAGTGTCGGAGCCAGCCTCGGCACAACGTTAGCCTACGGCGCAGGCGCGGTGGCCGCCAGCCTCATCGCCACGCGGGTGAATAAATTGCCACTTTCAACATACGTTATCTGGCAATCCGAAGATTGGTTGGCCGTTAATCACACCCGCACTCACCTTACAGGAACGATCCGTAAATGGGTGGCGCGGTTCAGCAAATGAGGCCCGGCATGACTCTGCGTATTTTGTTTTTGACCAAATACAGCAAACTGGGCGGCAGCAGCAAGCACATGGTGTATAGCTATCTCGAATTTTACGAGCAGGCCGGGATTAGCTGTACCATCACCCCGTTGTTCGATGACCGCTATTTCAGCTTCCGCGTGTTGAGCCGACCGGCAACATTGGCCGAAATCGTCGGCCACGCCGGCTACTTTTTCCATCGGGCGCTGAATCGACTATCTCAACTTCTGCGCGTTTCACAGTTCGATCTGGTCGCACTAGAAAAGGAGTTGCTACCGTATTTTCCGTTCGGGCTGGAAACGCTTCTGAAAGCCCGCCAGCCCAAACTAGTGAGTCTGTATGACGATGCTGTGCATGCCCATTACGCCCTCAACCCTTCGCCTCTCGTGCGTTGGCTATGCCGGGACAAGATTCGGCGAGTGATCGCCATCAGCCATCACGTCATCGTCTGGAATGACTACCTCGCCGAATACGCCCGCCAATACAACCTGAACGTTTCCGTGATGAACACGGGCATTGACTTGCGCCGCTATCGAGTGAAGACCGAACGAGACCAGAATCCAGACGGGCGGGTGGTGATCGGTTGGATCGGCACACCCAATTCTTTCCCCTACCTCTCCGGTCTCGAAGAAGCTTTTGTCAGGCTCTCAGGCCGCCACAATGTCGAATTGCGGGTGATCAGTTCAATGGACTATCAGAACCGCGCCATCCCCGTGAGCAACCGCCGCTGGAGTCTGGCAACCGAAGTGGACGACCTCTGCACGTTCGACATCGGCATCATGCCCCTCACCGACGACATCGGCACACGCGGGAAGAGCGCCTACAAGGCTGTGCAATACATGGGCGTCGGCATCCCCGTCGTCTGTTCGCCCATCGGCATCAATGCCAAAATCGTCCAAGACGGCGTGAACGGGTTTTGGGCCCAGACGCCGGAAGAGTGGTTCGAAAAATTATCGAGGCTGATCGAAGACCCGGGACTGCGGCAGAGGCAGGGCGCGGCGGGCCGTCGCCTGGTAGAAGAAACGTACTCGGTGCAGGCCGTCGCGCCGCGTCTAGTGAACATCCTCAAGAGTCTGGTGTAACCATGTGTGGCATTTGTGGCATCTATGACGTAAAAGGCGCTCTCGATCCGGAGCGCGCCGTCGTGTTGCGTGAGATGTGCAACGCGATTCGACATCGCGGGCCGGCTGTGGCATCGCATTTATCTCGACGGTGAGCCGATATGAGCCTCATCAAAGTCGCTCACATCACAACGGCAGATTTGTCCTTGCGTTACCTGCTGCTCAATCAACTGTTGAGCTTGCGGGAGGGCGGGTACGACGTGGTGGGCATCTCGTCGCCGGGGCCGGATGTGGCAGCGTTGACGGCGGCGGGCCTCCGTCACCTCGCCGTGCCGATGACGCGCAACTTCACGCCGCTGGCCGATCTGCGATCGTTGTGGTTGTTGTATCGTACGCTTCAGCGTGAAGGCTTCACCGTCGTTCACACTCACACGCCCAAGCCAGGACTGCTGGGGCAACTGGCGGCGCGTCTGGCCGGCGCGCCGATTGTCATCAACACCCTGCACGGCTTCTATTTTCATGATCACATGCCTCCGGCGTGGCGGCGCTTTTACATCACGATGGAGAAGATCGCTGCGCTCTGCTCCGATGTGATCCTGTCTCAAAATAGCGAGGACATTCAGACCGCCATCCGCGAAAAGATTTGCCCCGCTGAGAAGATCAAACCTCTGGGCAACGGGATTGATGTGGGGCGCTTTGATCGCGCCCGCCTTGACACTCAGGTTTTGCAATGTAAGCGCCGCGAGTTGGGGATACCGGACAATGCGCCTGTCATCGGTTTTGTTGGGCGGTTGGTGAGCGAAAAGGGAATACTGGAGTTATGGCGGGCGGCGCAAACGGTGAGACAACAGCAACCGCGGGTTCGTCTCCTCATCATTGGCCCCATTGATCATGATAAGCCAGACGCACTGAAACCCGAATCCGCCCACGATTACGGGCTGGGTGATATCTGCCTCTTCACCGGACTGCGACAGGACATGCCCGACCTGTATGCGCTCATGGATGTATTTGTGTTGCCGTCTCACCGCGAGGGGTTTCCGCGTTCGCTGATGGAAGCCTCGGCGATGGGTGTGCCGTGCGTGGCGACGAACATTCGCGGTTGCCGTGAAGTTGTTGAACAGGATCGCAACGGCTGGCTTGTGCCACTAGGTGATGTGCCAGCATTAGCCGACGCCATCGTCGAAGTGCTGACCGACAACGAAAAAGCCCGGCGTATGGGAGAGGCCGGCCGTCGTCTCGCCCTCCAACGCTTCGACGAGCAGCGCGTTTTTCAAATCGTCAAGGCGGAATACTGCCGCCTGCTGAAGCAAAAGGGTCTGACGCCGCCCGACGTTGAAAAAGCAATGGACGCGCCACAGAGGATGAGGATTTGAAGCCATGACATATACTCGCTTCAAACGTCTCTTCGATCTTGCCGCGGCTTTGAGCGGTTTGATTCTGCTTTCGCCCCTGCTGGCCGTCGTTGCAGCGCTGGTTCATCTCCGGCTGGGGTCGCCAGTGTTATTCCGCCAACAGCGTCCTGGCTTGCACGGCCAACCGTTCACCCTGCTCAAGTTTCGGACGATGGCAGAGGGACGCGATGCGCACGGCAACCCTCTGCCCGACAGCGAACGGTTGACGGCCTTGGGCCGTTTTCTGCGAAGCACCAGCCTCGACGAACTGCCGGAACTGATCAACGTTCTGCGAGGCGAAATGAGCCTGGTCGGGCCGCGCCCGCTGCTGATGCAATACCTCGACCGTTACACCCCGGAGCAAATGCGCCGCCACCAGGCTTTGCCGGGCCTTACCGGCTGGGCGCAGGTCAATGGTCGCAACACACTCTCCTGGGAACAGAAATTCGCGTTGGATGTATGGTACGTGGATCATCAATCGTTATGGCTCGATCTGAAAATCCTGGCCTTGACCGTCTGGAAGATTCTCAAGCGCGAGGGGATCAGCCAGCCGGGGCAGGCCACCATAGAAGAGTTTAAAGGGAGTCGGTCGTAATGCGCGTCATCATTATCGGCGCGGGCGGCCATGCGCAAGTGGTCGCCGATATTCTTCTGCGTGCTCAAGAACAGAACGTGTTTGTGCAACCGATCGGGTTTCTCGACGATCACCCCGCGCTCGCCGGCCAGCACATTTTAGGCTTGCCGGTGATGGGTGTGCTGGCGCAACTCCAGGCGATTCCACATGAGGCCGTCGTCATCGCCATCGGCGACAACGCGACTCGACAGCGCCTGTATGCCGATCTGCAAAGCCGGGGCGAGTGCTTCGCTATCGCCCGCCACCCCCGCGCCGTGATCGCCCCCGATGTCTTCATCGGCCCTGGAAGCATGATCGCCGCCAACGTCGTCGTCAACACCGGAAGCGTGATTAGCGCAAATGCCATCCTGAACACCGGCAGCACAGTTGATCATCACAACCACATCGGCGCTCACGCCCATATCGCGCCGGGCGCTCACCTGGGCGGGCACGTGACGGTGGGGGATGGCGTCTTGGTTGGCATTGGCGCGACGGTGATGCCGGGGCAGCGCGTTGGCGCGTGGAGCGTGGTGGGCGCGGGCACACTCGTCCATCGAGATGTGCCAGAGAAAGTTACGGCAGTGGGCGTGCCGGCCCGCATTCTCAAACAACAGCGGCAGGCGAAGGAAATGTCACGATGAAGATACCAATGTCTTCTCCCGATTTGAGCAATTCTGAAATTTCAGCCGTCAATCAGGTCCTCGCCACCCCAATCCTCAGCATCGGCCCGCAGGGGGAAGCCTTCGAGCGGCGATGTGCCACATACGTTGGGACGGCGCATGCCGCCGCTGTCAGTTCCGGCACGAGCGGCCTGCACCTGTGCGTCATTGCGGCCGGGGTCGCCGACGGGGACCTGGCCATCACCACACCCTTCTCGTTTGTGGCCTCAGCCAACTGTCTGCTTTACGAGCGCGCTGTTCCGATCTTTGTGGATGTTGATCCGCGCACCGGCAACATTGATCCGGCGTTGGTAGCCGAGGCCGCATACGATCTGAGGCGAGACGGTGAACGGGCCAGGCGGTGGTTGCCGCCCGCCCTGCGCGATCACTCACGGCTAATCAAACTCAAAGCCATCCTGCCCGTCCACGCTTTGGGCCAGCCCGCTGACATGGCCCCGATCCTCGCCACCGCTCGCCAGCATCAACTGGCCGTGATCGAAGACGCTTGCGAGGCCATCGGCGCGGAATATCGGGGGCGCAAAGCCGGCACGTTGGGCGACGCGGCGGTGTTTGCCTTCTACCCCAACAAACAAATGACGACGGGCGAAGGCGGACTGATCGTGACGAACCGGGGCGAGTGGGATATGTTATTCCGCTCCTTGCGTAATCAAGGGCGCGACGTGTTTGACGCCTGGCTCAATCACAGCCGGTTGGGCTACAACTACCGATTGGATGAGATGAGCGCGGCGTTGGGCGTCGCTCAACTGCAACGGCTGGATGAGCTGCTTGCCAAACGCGAACGCGTGGCGGGTTGGTACAATGAGCGCTTGGCGGCTCTGGAACTGATCGAAATCCCGCAGATGGTTTCGACGACGACGCGCATGTCGTGGTTCGTCTACGTCGTGCGCCTCCAGCCGCCCGCGCTCCGCGACGAGGTGATGAAGGGATTGGCCGAACACGGCATCCCCAGCCGTCCCTACTTCATCCCCATCCATCTTCAACCGTTTTATGCCCAAAAATTCGGCTGTCGCCGGGGCGACTTTCCCGTCGCCGAAACGTTGGGCGACATCTCGCTGGCCCTGCCATTTTCAGGTGTGATGACTGAGGATCAGGTGGACTATGTGTGCCAACACCTGATCAAAGTGTGCGAGTCTATCGGACAACGACCATAATGACGCCTTTCCGCTTTCGCAACCGGCACTTCTTCTTGCTGGACGTATTCCTGCTGTTGTTCACGCCCACGCTGGCGCTGGCCTTGCGCGTGGATGCCGCCGTGTTTCCCCGCTACGTTGAGGGGTTGCTGATCTTTACAGCCTTATCCTTGTTCATCAAACTGCTGACCTTTCATTTCTTCCTCTTCTATCGCCAATACTGGCGTTACGCCGAAGTGGAAGACCTGATCACCATCGGCCTGATGGTGATAACCTCGACCATTCTGGCCGCCGGGATATTTTTCGCCTTGCAAGGCCTCAACCTGATCCGCGACCCGGGCGTGCCGCGCGCGGTGCCGTTCATTGACGGGATGTTGACGCTGGTCGTGGCCGGGGGGACGCGCTTGAGCATGAGAGCTGTCCAGCGCGCACAAACGCACTACGCTCGCCGAAAGGCCGATTGGCGGCGCGCCCTCATCGTCGGCGCGGGCAAATCAGGCGCGACGTTGGCCCATGACATCCGGCGCACCACCCAGACCAACTTCAACCTTGACATCGTCGGTTTCGTGGATGACGACCCGGATAAACTGCGGATGAACATTCGCGGCGTGCCAGTGCTTGGTTCGCGCGAGAAACTGCCAGAGTTGATCGCCATCGCGCAGATTCACGAAGTCATCGTCGCCATCCCCTCCCTGCCCGGCAAAGCCATGCGCGAGATCGTGCGCACGTGCGAAGTGGCTGGTGTGCGTTGCCGCACTTTGCCCGGCCTTTACGAACTGCTCTCCGATCAGGTCAGCGTCTCGCGCTTGCGCAACGTTGAGGTCGAGGACCTGTTGCGCCGCGAGCCGATCCAAACCGACTTGAGCGAGGTGCAGGCCCTGATCGCCGGCAAGCGGGTGCTGGTGACAGGCGCGGGCGGTTCCATCGGCTCCGAGTTGTGCTGGCAGATCGCCCACTGCCGACCGGCTCAACTGATCGCCCTCGGTCATGGCGAGAACAGCATCTTCGCCTTGACCAACGAACTTTCGCGCCTGCGAACCTATATGAAGGGCCATGACGGCCCCGAACTCAAACCCATCATCGCCGACATCCGCGACCGCACCCGGCTGGAAAGTGTCCTCGCAACGCTCGAGCCGCAGTTGGTGTTTCATGCCGCCGCCCACAAACACGTGCCGATGATGGAAGGCAACATCGAGGACGCAGTGACGAACAATGTGCTTGGCACACGGAACATGGTTGAGTTGTCGGCGAAATATGGGGTTGAGCATTTCGTCCTCATTTCGAGCGATAAAGCGGTGAACCCGTATAGTGTGATGGGGTCCACCAAACGTATCGCCGAGTTGATCGTCTACTGCGTCGCCGAGCGAACGGGCCGCCCTTATGTGTCTGTCCGCTTCGGCAATGTCCTCGGTAGTCGCGGCAGTGTCGTGCCGTATTTCCGCCAGCAGATCGCCGAGGGTGGGCCGGTCACCATCACCCACCCGGAGATAACACGCTATTTCATGACCATCCCCGAAGCCGTCCAGTTAGTTCTCCACGCGACGACCTTGAGTCAACAGGCGGGGGTATTGGTGTTGGACATGGGCGAGCCGGTGAAGATTGTCGATCTGGCGCGTGATCTGATCGAACTGTCGGGCCTGAAAATCGGGCGCGACATTGATATTGTGTTCACCGGCCTGCGGCCGGGAGAGAAATTATTTGAAGAACTGTTCCTGCCGAGCGAGGCCTATCAACACACTCGACACGAATGCATCGTTATGGCCTCCAAGGGACAATTATTATCGGGCCGGTCGGCGCTGGAGGTCATGGAGCAAATTGACAACCTGATCGCCGCCGCCCGCTGCGGGCAGGCGGCAGAAGTCCGGCGTTGGCTGAAGACGCTGGTGCCGGAATACACGCCCCCCGAGAACCACGACTGAAATGAGGTTACGATGGAACTGAAACATTATCTTCTGATCCTCTGGCACAGGAAATGGTGGATCATGCTGGGGACGGTGTTGTCCGCCGGGGCCATGTATCTGGTTAGCATACTGAGTCAACCCGCTTACGCTGCCTCTATCACCATCCTGGTCAACCAGACCTCAAGCGATCAGGTCACCGATTACACCGCCCTGCTGACCAGCGAACGATTGGCGCGCACTTATGCCGAGCTGCTGACGAAACGGCCCGTGCTAGAGGAGGCCATCGGCGCCCTCGCACTCAACATCAGCCCGGAAGACCTGGCCCGGAAAATCACCGTCCGGTTCGTGCGCGACACACAATTGATTCAACTGCAGGTGGAGGATGAGGATCCGGTGCTGGCGGCAAAACTCGCTAATGCCATCCCTGAAATTTTCAGCCGCCAGAATGAACGCCTGCAGGCCAGCCGCTATACCTCAGCCAAAAAGAGCCTGGCGGAAGAGCTGGAGGCGATCAATCGGCAACTCCAATTGAAGCAGGTCAGGCTCAACACCATCGGCACACCGCGCGCGTCGGCGCAACAGACCGAAGCGGTGCGCCTCCAATCTGAGATTGATCAATTACGCGAGAGCTATACCAGCCTGTTGCAGAGCTTCGAAAATATTCGCTTGGCTGAAACGCAGACCACCACTAACATTCTGGTGGTGGAACCGGCAAAAGTGCCAGATACTCCGATCCGGCCTCGCGTTCTCCAAAATACCCTGCTGGCGGCGGTGTTCGGACTGCTCGCCGCCGTCGGCCTCAGCTTCCTCCGCGAATACCTCGACGACAGTATCCGCACACCGGAGCAAATTGCCGAGACCCTAAATCAGACCATCGTCGGTACTATCGCCCGCACCAGTGTCAGCGCCGGCGCTGGCCTCCCGCTCCCCATCGCGGTACGCGAGCCCCGCTCGCCCGTCACCGAAGCCTACCGGGCATTGCGCACCAGCATCCAGTTCGCCGGAATCGATCAGCCCATTCGTACACTGTTGGTGACAAGCCCTAGCCCCGGCGAGGGCAAAACGACGACGGCCGTCAACCTCGCGGTGGTGATGGCCCAGGCCGGACTGCGAGTGCTGTTGATTGATTGTGATCTGCGCCGCCCTGCCATTCACAGAATGTTCGAGCATACTAATCAATCAGGCCTCACCGGGGCGATGTTGCAAGAGTCATCGCGCTGGAGCAACGCACCTCACCCAACTAACGTGAACAACCTGACGATCTTGACCAGCGGCTCGCTGCCGCCCAATCCTTCCGAGTTATTGGGGTCGGAGCGCATGTCGCGCTTTTTGAACTTCTTCCGGTCCACCTTTGACATTCTGATTCTCGACGGGCCGCCGCTGTTGGCCGTCACCGATGCCTCGGTCCTGTCCCGCCTCACCGATGGTGTCCTGCTCGTTGTTGAGACCGGTAAGACTCGCCTCGGAGCAGCGAGGCAGGCCAAAGAACAACTTAGCCAAAGCAACGCTCGCCTGCTCGGCGTGGTGATGAACAAGATTGCCGCGAATCGGAGCGGTTACTACTATTATCACTATTACCACTACTACGATGCTTACGGTAACGAACACGAGAAGCGTTTCTGGAGTCTGCCTTCATTGATGATCGAGCGCCGCAAAACGCCTCGGCCCGATACAAACGTCTCTGAAGAGGCGGTTGTACCCCCGGAACAACCGCTGGAGACTGCCAGAAAATCGTAACGTATGCGATCTGTCCTGTTCATCTGCACGGCGAACCGCTATCGCTCACCCATCGCCGCCGCATTGCTAACAGCAAAGGTCGAACGGTTGGGGCAAAGTAGGGGATGGGAAATTGGATCGGCAGGTACTTGGGCCGAGCCGGGCCTGCGCGTCATGCCGATGGCAGAAACGATGACGGCCAAATGGGGTTGTGATCTCCGCCGTCACCGCTCACGCGCTGTGAATGCCCGGCTGCTGGAGTCGGCCACTTTGATTCTGACCATGACCCGCTACCATCAAGAAGCCATCTGCGCTGAGTTCCCGAAAGTTGCCTCTAAAACACATTTGCTGAGTTCCCTCATCGGGCAGGAGTATGATGTCCGCGACCCCGTTAGCGGACATGAGCAAGATTATCAACAGTGCGCCGAGGCTATCTATCACATTATCGAGGCTGGGTTCGAGCAATTGGTTGCGCTGGCGAATCTGACCCTCCTCACATCCATCGTTGATATCACGCCGAGGAACGGTTAGAACTGAGGTTCAAGCTGCCTTTCTCTCCTCCGCCGCACGGAAGCAGTAGTTAGACATCCTGCCGCCGCTCACTCGCAATCCTGATTTGCTCTACGCCGAGCTGCACGGCGACTTGTTGAGTGGCGAGAGTCTGACGCTCACCGTGTGGCGCGGCAAGGGCATGACGAAATTCCGCGACCACAGCGCGCACGGCTGGGCCAAACGATTGCTCACCGGCCTCGTGTTTGGCGGCCAAGCCACATTGTGGTTCCTGATCTACAAACCGTATGACCGGCGTTTGCCATCCACTGTTGAAGCGCGCCAACTCTCCGAGGCGCACGGGCGCATGATGCAGAACGGGCGCTACGTGCGGGCGGCTACGCGGCCAACGTCACAGGAGCTAATATGATTGCCCGCCTCTGGCGCGGCCTCACACCCGCCCACCTCGCCGAAGACTATCTGCGCTATCTTCACGCCACCGGCCTCAAAGACTATGCCGCCACAGACGGTAATCGCGGTGTGTTGGTCTTGGGCAACGTCGGCGCTGAACAAGCCGAGTTCGCGCTTATTTCATTTTGGGAATCAATGGAAGCCATCCGCCGCTTCGCCGGAGACGATGTGGAGAAAGCAGTGTATTATCCCGAAGACGAAAAATATCTGCTCACCTTCGAGCCGAAGGTGGCGCATTACGAAGTCGCAAACCTCACAGGTCTTAAAGACCTGTGAGGTTTACTTGATGCCGCAGAGCATTCAAAGCGGCGACACCGAGGAGCTGGCGCGTTTTGTCTATCATCGCCCGAACTCGGTCATGTTCGCGCTCGAAACGCTGGGCCTGTTCTTTTGGGGCCTGGGCACATTGTGGGCCGCACCCGTGTTCACCGACGACCGGCTGGGGCGAACCTTGCGCGGGTTCTTCGTCGCCTTCGGCCTCGAAAACATCGTCGGCCTGTTGGCGTACGCGCTGGATGGGCAGATAGCCTTGTTGATCTACAACCTGGCTATGACTTTGACAAGTCTTGGCTTCCTGGCACAGTTGACCATTTATTTCAAACGCCTCATCCCGCCTCGCTGATTGGAGACACCAAACGAAAATCGCCGTTCTCTCTGACGTTCACGGCAACTGCCTTGCCCTCGGCACAGTGTTGGCCGAAAGGCAAAGTGAGGATATTTCACGAGTAATTCCGCTTTGACGCGCTTCGCTTCGGCAGTTACAATTTCAACTGCCGATGATTGACATCAACCCACGCCTCACCGATCGCGCCGCCCTGGTGTTGGAGGCCGCCGCCGCCAACCGGTTCCTCGGCCCCGACCATTATCGCCTGCAACTCGCCGCCGAGCGCCTGGCCCTCATCGCCGGCTTCGACGAACTGATCTGCCTCGACGCGCTTCGCTTTCAGCCTTTCGATTATCAAATCCACGCCGCGCGCACTGCACTGCGCCGCTTTCGCGGGCGCGGTTTGCTGTGCGACGAAGTTGGATTGGGCAAGACCATCGAGGCCGGCCTGGTCCTCAAAGAATACCTTGCCCGGCAGATGGTGAGCCGGGTGCTGATCGTCGCCCCGCCTGCCCTCGTCGAGCAATGGCGCGAAGAACTGACCGCCAAATTCAACTTGCCGGATTTTGTCACCTCAGCCGACGCCGAATTCCGCGAACACGGGCCGGGGGCCTGGAGCCGGTTTCCCCGCCTCGTCGCCTCGCTCGCCACCGCCCGCCGCGCCGAACATCGCGCGCAAATCGAAACGATCCTCTACGACCTGGTCGTCGTTGACGAGGCTCACCATCTCAAAAACCGGGCCAGCGTCTCGTGGAAGTTTGTCAACAGCTTGCAAAAGAAATATCTGCTTCTGCTCACCGCCACGCCGGTGCAAAACAGTTTGGACGAACTTTATAATCTCATCACTTTGCTCAAGCCCGGCCAATTGAAAACGCCGCGCGAGTTTCAGCGCCACTTTGTGGTGCAGGGCGACCCGCGCCAGCCCAAGAACCGGGGCCGCCTGCGCGAACTGCTGGCCGACGTGATGGTGCGCCATGCGCGCGGCCAAGTCGGGGTGCAACTCCCACCCCGCCGCGCCCACACCCTTCGCCTCTCTCTCTCGTCCGACGAGCGCGCCCTCTACGACGACGCCAGCGCATTGATCCGCGCTTGCCTTCTTCCCGCCTCTGCTGAGGATGCTCCAGCGGGGGAGCCCTCTGAAGGGGGAGCTTCGCGCGGGCCGGGAGTGAAGGGCGCCACTCGCTTCGCCCTCCAAACCCTGCAACGCGAAATCGGCTCCAGCCCGCACGCCGCCCGGCCCACCCTGCTTTCGCTGGCGGAACTTCCGGCCCTGGAGCCGCACCGCGCCAGGCTGCGCGAACTGGCCGACCGCGCCACGCAGGTCAACACGTGGGCCAAGGCCGACGCCCTCGAAAAACTCCTCAGCCGCAACCGCGCCGAGAAAATTCTGCTCTTCACCCACTTCCGCCAGACTCTCGATCAACTTGCCGCCCGCCTCACGGCTCTCGGCCATAACTTCGTCGTCTATCATGGCGGCCTCTCCACCGCCGAAAAAAATGCCGCCGTCGAGCGGTTCGAGCGCGAGGCGCAAATTCTGCTCTCCACCGAGGCGGCGGGCGAGGGCCGCAATCTTCAGTTCTGCCACACGCTGGTGAACTTCGACTTGCCCTGGAACCCGCTCCGCATCGAACAGCGCGTCGGGCGTATCCACCGCATCGGCCAGGCTCGCCCGGTGGAAATCTACAACCTCTCGGCCGGCGGCACCATCGAAGATTACCTGCTCGACATCCTCGACCGCAAAGTGAATATGTTTGAACTCGTCATCGGCGAAATGGACATGATCCTCGGCGAGCTGACCGAAGAGCGCGATTTTGAAGACTTGCTCTTTGAGGTGTGGACGCAGGCCCGCACCGAGGGCGAAGTTCGCGCCGCCATGGAACAACTCGGCGACTCGCTTGCCACCGCCCGCGCCCAGTATCAGAAGACGCGCGAATACGACGAAGCCCTCTTCGGTCAGGATTTTGTGGCAGACTGAGAGACTGTCTTGAAACTGCTTTCCAACCGCGTCCTCGCGGTTGCCCGAAGGGGCCCGCGAGGGCGCAGGCTTGGAGCGACTTTTAAGAGACTCTCTGAATTAGAGTTGGGAGTTAGAGACCTGCCCTGAGCGTGTCGAAGGGTTGGAGTTTGGGATTTGGGATTTTGATTGATGTCTGACCTTGCTGATTTCGTTTTGGACTTCTGCCGCGCCGCCGGCGGTGTAGTGGAGCCGCCAGCTTACGGCGTGTACGAGGTGCTCCTGCCCGACCCGGTCGCGGCGCAGTTGGGCGTCGAGCCACTTCAACGATTCGCGTTTGGCGAAGCCGAAAGGGACGCGGACGTTGCCCATCTGGTCTACGGCCACCCCCTGGTCGAGCGCATGGCTGAACTTGCCCGGGCGCTTCCGGCCTGCGCCCGCTTCTATATCAACGACGTCCGCCTCGACAAAACCGGCCTCGCCGCCCTTGCCCGCGCCGCCTTCTCGTTCCCCAACGCCGCCCTCGCCGAAGTGCCGCGTACCCTCGAAACACGCGCCATGTTCCATTACCTGCGCTTCAATTTCAAGGCCGCCCTGCTCTCCGACGAAAAACACGAGCACATCGCCTCGGTGTTGATGAACGCCCAGACCGGCGCGGTGATGCCAGACTTCTCCACTGCCGAAGGATACCGTCTCGCCGAGTCCCCCGCCTTTGCCGATATGGCCGCCGCCCCAGCGCAATGGGCAACGGCCCCCGATCCGCTCGCTCCCGAACCATTGCGTGCTCTGCTCGACCGCGCCGCCCGCGCCGCCGTCGACTCGCTCGCCGCACCTATCGCCGCCCTGCAAACCCGCGCCGCGCGCCACCTCGAACTCGACCGCGCCCGCCTCGACTCGTATTACGCCGACCTCGAACACGATCTCGAACGCCGCCTCAAACGCGCCGAGGACGAAACGAAACAAGCCAGCATCGAAAGCAAACTCGCCGCCGCCCGCGCCGATCACGCCGCCAAGCTCGCCGACGCCGAAGCCAAATACCGCTTGCGCGTCGAACTTGACCTCATCAACCTGGCCATCATTGCCCAGCCCAAACTCACCCTCCCCGTGCGCATCGAGAACCGGCTGGCCGCTGTGACGCGCGCCGTCGTCTGGGATCCACTGCGCCACCTCATAGAGCCATTGGCGTGCGATGTGTGCTTCAAGCCCTTCACCAAACTCTTCCTGTGCGCCAACAACCACCTCGCCTGTACCGACGATTTGGCCCCGCAATGCGTGGACTGCAAGCGCGTCTATTGCAAATCGTGCGCCCACGAACTCACGGCTTGCGTCGTCTGCGACCGGCCCGTGTGCCAGAAGAGCCTCACTCACTGCCGCGACTGTGGGCGCGGCACATGCCGCGAACACGCCAACCTCTGCCACGCCGACAACGGCCAGCCGCAAAAATTTACCGCCGCCCCTGAACCACCTACGCCGCCTAAGCTATCGCCTGCTCCCGCCCCACCGCCTGAGCCGAAGCGACCTGCTTCGCGCGACCATGATTTTGCCAAAGAAAAATCAACTGCCCGATCAATACCTAAACCAAAGACCGCGCCGCTGACTCAGCCCCGCGATCTCGGCTACCGCCTTGATGTGCAAATCGAAAGCGACGAGCCGGCTGTCGCCGCGTTTGTCCTCGCCAAAGGCGACCGCATCGTCGCCCAACGCGAATGGGAACTGACTGGTGAGGGCATCGTCGTGAACTGTAACTGCGAGAAAGGCTGGGAATGCCCGGCGGCGATGACCAGGCTCAAACCGGAGTCGGCGGCGCAAATCGAATCGCAACTCGAGGCCGAGATCGCCAAACTGCGCGCCGAATATCACATCCCCGCTCATCGTTCCGCCATGGTCGCCGTGCAAGGCAACAATCTCATCCGCCTTCCCAAACTCAGATTGCGCGGCCAGTGGAAAGATGAAGCGCTCTTGAATGCCGCCCGCGCCGCCTTTGCCGCCGCCACGCGAGAAGAGACCGCCGACGAGCTTGTCAATTACCCTGACTGGGCGCAGGCCTTCACTGGTGACGAAGAAGCGCGCTACTTGCCCGACATCGAACGGTTCACGCAGATCGCCTATGGCTGGTTGTGGCACGAGGGCGCGCTCAAAGCCAACGATCTGATCGCGCTCACAGCCTCGCTCGCCCAACCCGGCGCGTGGTATTCACCCGAACGCGCTCACTCCCTCTTCAAAACTGATCCAATGTTTCGCGTCCTGCGGGGGAACGTGATCTCTATCGAAAGCGTGGCCCATCCGCTCAAAGTGTTGAAAGAGAAAGAAGCGCGCCGCCTTCCGCCGCGCCCCTTCACCGCCAAAGACTTGCTAGCCGCCACCGGCGGCCCGCCGGCGCTTACCCCGCGCGAGGCCGAAATCGAACGCGAGCTTAACCGGCATACCGGCCAGAAGCTATACCTCCACTCGCTCCAGCGTCTCATCCGCAACGCCGAGGATGCCAATGATCTTCTCACGACCATCATCAACCAATGCGCGCCCCGTGACATGAAAGAAGCCAACTATTTTGCCAGCCTGATTACTGAAGTCTGGAACAACACCTTCCGCTACGAACTGCGGGGGCGGACGCCGAATGAAATGTACAGCCGATGATGGCTAACCATGAGCGCAAAGGCCACTACTTCAACTTCATCGGCGCGTGCAAACTGGCCTGTCTCTAAGTGCTGAGTCTGCCAGAAAGCGCAACCGAGACGTGACATAATACCTTTCAGATAAGACCTGCCGGGCTTTGCCCGCTTGAAGTTCCGCCAAGTTTTCAGCCAAACCCGGCAGGTCTGGGCTCCTAACTGAAAGGCATTGTGACGTGACAGCCATTTGTCTACAGAATCGCCCAATCCTCTTGACAACCCACCCAGTCTGCCGTATACTGCGACAAATAGAACAAAAGTTCGACTATGAAAATCACCACTTCTGGCAGACTGACAATCCTTCTGGGCAAACAGCAAGCCGCCACCGGCGAGCGGCTCACGCTCCGCAAACTCGCCCAACTCGCCAGCGTCCCCAAAGACTTGGTTTACCGGCTGGACGCCGGAGAAGCCCGCTACGTTGACCTCGACGCGCTGGCCCGCCTGTGCCAGGCCCTCAATTGCCGCCTCGACGAGATTCTGATCTGGGATGAAAATGGCCGCCAACCCGTTTGACGTTCTGCCCGTCAACCTCTTCAACCTCTTCGCCACGCAGGGCTACGCCAGCCTCCAGCGCCATTATATGGCGATCCTGCTCCGCCTCTACACGCTGGCCGAATTCAACCGTCACGGCCTCACCCGCGAAACTGTGATTGCCGAGATCGTGGATTATCTGAAGACCGAGCAGGCCGAGGCCGACGTGGCCGCCGCCATGGTTGCCGACTTAGGCGCGGAGCGTGCCGCCGACTCCGACCCTCAACCGGCCACAGCCCAAAAACCCGAGCACGAATACGCCGCCTTCCTTCTGCGCCGCCTGGCCGACACCGGCTGGGTCGAGCGCGAGCAGACCGCCGACTACACCGAGTTTATCATTCTGCCCGATTACGCCTTCACTCTGCTTGAAGCCCTGCGTGTGATTCAAGAGCAGAAGCCGCGCGAGTTCAAAGGCCAGCTCTACACCGCCCATCAACTGCTCACCTCCTCGCGCGGCAAGGATTTCTCCCCCGCGCTCGCGCTTACCCAAGCTTACGAAAACGTGCGCCAGGTGGTGCGCGGCCTCAACGAACTTAACCAGAACATCCGCCGCTACATCGAGCGGGCCACCCGCGGGCGCGACGCCGCCGAACTGCTCCGCCTGCAATTCGACGACTACAGCCAGACCCTCGGCCCGGCCTACCACGCCCTCAAAACGTCCGACCACGTCTCGCGCTACCGGCGCGACATCGTCGCCAAACTACAATCGTGGCAACGCAACGCCGACTGGCTCGACCGCGCCGCCGAGGAGTTGGCAACGCAGGGGCGGTTGACTCCGGCCCAGGCCTCTCAAGAAATCAGCCACGCCATCCAATTCATCATCCATCAACTCGAAGGGCTTGACCCGCTCCTCGAAGAAATTGACCGGCGGCACGCCCAATACCTGCGCACTTCACTGCGCCAAATTCGCTACCAACTCGTCAGCGCCGATGGCAGTTTCAAGGATCGACTCGTCTCGCTGGCGCGCGGCCTGGCCTCATTGCAAAACGAAGGCGAGGCCTTCCTGCCGGACGAGATGCCCGGCCTGCAACAGCACCCGGTCCGCGAACCCGATCTGCGCAGCTTCTACACCCTGCCTCAACGCCGCGCGCCGTTCGCTCCCGTGGCCGTCGTCTCGCCCGCGCTCAACCCGCACGACCTGATCGCCTTGCGCGCCGACACGATGCAGGATGTGACTCAAGCCCTCACGCCGGAAAAAGTCAACCGCTACGTCATGGGCTTCTTCAACGGCCACCGGACTCTGCACGTCACCGAACTGCCGCCCGACGTCGTAGGCGACCTGCACTGGCTCACTACCATCATCGCCTACGGCCACCACCCCGATGTCACTTACGGCATCGAACCCACCGACGGCGACCCCGTCGCCATCGGCCCCTACCGGGTCGCCCCCTTCCAACTCGCCAAACTCTAGCTCATGGACACCGATTCCTTCCTCGACTCTATTCCTGAAAAATCCCGCCGCGACGTGCCGCGCGTAGTCAACCGCCTGCTCGGCCAGACCTTTCTCTATCAGGACGTGGACGGCGACAAAGACGACTATTACTTCGTCCATCGCCACCGCCCGGTCTTCGAGAGCGTGTTGCAACTGGCGGGCTTCAACCTTCTGCATGACGACTACCACCGCATTTTCCAGGCCGTCTCCGAATACAGCTATTCCCGCGCCCACTACCGCCTCGACGAAACATTGATGATCGTCGTCCTGCGGAAACTGTACGAGGAACGCCTCGAACACCTCAGCCTCGCCAACGATCCGGTCGTCACCGTCGGCGAAGTGCGCGAGGAATATCGCACCATCACCGGCAAAGAGCGCGACCTGGGCATCGTCCAGTACGAAACCCTCTTGCGCCGCCTGCGGACGATGGGCCTGATCGAGGCCCTCGACGGCAAAACCCTGGACCCCCGCGACGCCGACGCCCGCCTCCGCCTGCGCGGCTCGGTGCGGATGATTTTGCCGGTGAAGAATGCCGATCAAATGGAAGCGTGGGTGAGGAAGTATCGGGCGGTGGGGGAGAATAACGAAGAAGATAACAACGAAGAGCCAACAACATAAATGTGCAAAGCAGTTCCCGGCTTTTGCCTCCAATAGCAACGGGGTGTATGATTTACATTTGCCAATGTGATTATGAATACAATGGATGGATATATGCAGATGCAACAAACAGATGGTAAAGACGATCTAATCCGCCGAGCTAACGCACTTATTGCACAAGCTGGCCATTTCCGCCGCATTGGAGAGATTGAGCGTACATTACGCACGAGTCATGCGGCACTTGAGTTATATACGCTGGCAGGCGATCAGGCGGGTAAAGTCGAGGCGCTCAACATTCTTAGTTGGGCATATCAGTTGCAGGGGCGTTACGCTGATGCATTGGCGGCCTTAGAAACGATTTTGGCAATAATTCGTGAGTTGGGCGATCGTCCCGCTGAGGCAGCGACACTGCATAACATCGCTAATATCTATCAATCACAAGGGCGATGGAATGAAGCCCTGCGATTGTATGAGATAAGCCTTACAACCACACAAGCTCTAGGCGATCGCCATGCTGAATCTCAGACACTGAACAACCTCGGCAGTGTGTATCAAATGCAAGGGCGCTATGCAGAAGCACTGGTAGCTTTAGAAACTGCTCTGGCGATATTTCGTGAGTTAGGCGATCGGCATAGTGAAGCAGCAACGCTACACAACATTGCTAATATCTATCAATCACAAGAGCAATGGAATAAAGCCCTGCAATTGTACGAGATCAGCCTTGCGACCAAACGTGATCTGGGCGATCGCTTGGGCGAAGCTCAAACACTCCACAATCTTGGCAATGTGTATCAACTGCAAGGACGCTATGCGGATGCGCTACCGGCCTTAGAAGATGCTCTGACGATATTTCATGAACTAGGCGATCAACGTGGCGAGGCCCAAACCTTGAACAATTTGGGGTTGCTCTACCGCAAGCAAGGCAAGTTTGAGAATGCCCTTGAAGCCCTGTCTCAAAGTCAAAATATCTTTGCAACTATCGGCTTGGTGCAACAGGTTAAACGAGTGAATGCTGTCTACGCCGATGTAGCTTCTGAGCTTGGAAAACAATTCATCGAACAAGGCCGTTGGTATGATGGCTTGCGCTTGTTAGAGGAGAGCCTTGTTATCTATCGTCAAAACGAAAATCTTGCCCGCCGCGCCGATATAATTTATCAAATCGCCCGTACACATCATCTCATGGGCAACTTTGACAAGGCTCGCGTTCATTATCGTGATGCTCTTCGCCTCTATCATCACACCGATAATCAGCGTGGCATTGCCGCCTGTAAAACCAGCTTAGGCCGTTTGGCAGTTCAAATGGGATTCTCCTCCGACGCTGTGCAAGAACTTGAACAAGCACATCAAATTTACAACGAGATTGGAGACGCCCAACGCGCCAACGAAGTTGAAGAAGTTCTGAAACTAGCTGGCCGTGTCAAGGAGAGGCAATTAGCATGAACGAAGCCGACCGCCTGTGGGATGAACTGGATGCCACCTATTCCCGTTGGGGTTTGACGGAAATCCCGTTTTCCGAAAGCGCATCCACTCTACGCCAGTCGCAACTGCGTGAAGTCTTCACTGGCCGGACGCAGGAATTGCGGGAAGTTCTCAACTTGTTTCGTGGGCGCGAACGAAGACGTTTGTTTGTCTATGGGTGGGTGGGCATTGGCAAGACGGCTTTCATCCTCGAGGTGTTGAGCGTTCTGCGCCGCAAAGCAAAAGACACGCTGGCAACTTACATCAGCCTGCCTCCGGAAACCGATCTGGCAACAGCCGCCCTCATCGCGTTGGCCCGTGAAATGGCCGATGACGAGTGGGCGCAACATCAATTGAGCCAAATGGGGTTGCGCCCCAGAAAGCGCCCGGTAAAGAAGAAAGGCACAGCCAAAGCAGGCATATCCAATACGGGTGTCGAAACGGAAGAAGAAACACTGCCTTTCTCTCCACCCCAGTTTCCCACACTGAGCTTTGAAGACCTGCTCGAAAGAGCCTACAAAAAATATAGCCGCGTTGTCATCGCCATTGACGACTTGGACAAGCAAGACCCGGCCAGGGTGCGTGAGTTGTTGCGAAACGCTCAGGGGATGCTCAAAGGCGAGGCTTGGTTCATGCTGACCGGCCATCCCTCCGGCTTGACCCGTGACATTTTGACGCGCGAATTGGGGCTATTCGATCTGGCTATCGAACTCAAACAACTTGATCAGCCCACGATGTATCGAATGCTGGTCAATTACCTCAATAGCGCCCGCCCCAAAGAAGCCCGGCGCGACCCGGACGATCCCAAAGCGGTTCATCCCTTCACGCCCGAAACAGCCCGCTTGCTGTGTGAACGCTCAGACGGGGTGCCGCGCTGGCTCAATCGGCTGGGCAGTTACGTTTTGCTCAAGGCGGCGGAACTTCACGCCGACGAGATCACCCTTGACGTATTGCAGAAAGGCTTGGAGTACGTCAATCAGCAATTGCGTGGGCAGACCGGATTGACACCGGAGGACTACTATGTGCTTGAGCTCGTGTTGGAAAAAGGCGCGCTATCTGATGAGACAGTGGCCCTCGAAGACTTAGAACGGCTGAAAGTCAAAGAGTTCAACGAGATCATGCCAATCTTGGAGAAACTCGTTCAACTCGACCTGTTGCGCCGACTACCGACTGAAAGGGCAACCGAGTACGCGCCGACGCCGATGGTGTCGGGCAAAACGGATGGAGAAGCCAAAGATGCCTGACGAAGAATCGCCGCGCCTGACCGAGGCGACCGTTCAAGAAATTCAACTGGAGTTGATCCGCCGCACTGAGCACAACGCCTTTGATGGCGAGCAAGTCTTTGAAGATTTGTTGGCGTGCCGTGATTGGTGGGAAGCAGTTTTATTGGATCGGAAACATGACTCGGTCAAGTTGCGTGACCTGCCGGGCAACCTCTGGAACACCGACACGCTATTCGTTCTGGCGACTAATGAACAGAACGCCCGCAGACTGGCCGAATTTGCAGAGGCGTGGTCAGCCGACACGGTGGATATTCATAGCCAGGACGAGACCCAACGCGAATTAGGCTCCAGCGGCCTCGAGCACCAACGCCTCGTCACTTTTTGGTGGGACTAACCGACCACCCGACTACCGGACTAACAGACCATGAAGACCCTCACCCGCATCCGCCTTGTCAACTGGCACCTCTTCGAGAACACGACCATCACCTGTAACGGCACGACGTACTTCATCGGCGTGAACGGCGCGGGCAAGTCTACGATTCTCGACGCGGCCCAGTTCGCCCTCGTCGGCGGCCAGCGCGACGTGAAATTCAATCAGGCCGCGGTGGCCGGGGGCAAGCGCACGCTCACCTCCTACGTGCGCGGCGAACTCGGCACCGAAGGCCAGCGTTACCTGCGCGGCGACGCCACCGGCGTGGTCGCCCTCGAGTTCCGCAACCCCGACGACACCTACTTCGTTCACGGCGCGGTGATAGACGCCTTTGAAGATGGCCGCGGCCCCGAAGTGATGTACTTCATCGTTCACAATGCTTCATCGAACGACGACTGGTTCTTCAAAGCGCCCGGCCAGCTTTTCGACACCCGCGCCTTCAAGCGCCACCTCGAACACTTCGCCCTGCCCCGCCGCGCCAAAGCCGAAGTCTTCGCTCGCGTCGAGGACTACCGCTTCCACCTCCTCAACCGCCTCGGCCAGCTCCGCGACTCTTTCCCGGCCAAGATCGTCAAAGGCCTCGCCTTCACCCCGCTGACCGACATCCGCAAGTTCGTCACCGACTATCTGCTGGACGAAAACCTGGTGGACGTGAAGAATCTGCAGGCGCAACTCGAAACCTTGCGCCATTTCGAGGGGTTGGCCGCCGACGTGCGCGAACGCATGGCCGCCCTGACCCAGATCGGCGAACTCGATCAGGAGCGGCTCGCCAACCGCCGCCGCCGAATCACTAACGGCTACGTCCAGCGCCGGGCGCAGGCCGACACACACCTGGCCGCCCTCAAGGCCCGCCGCCTCGAACTCGACACGACCCGCCTCGATCTCAGCCGCGCCGCCCTCCAGCGCGACGAACTGGCCGAGCAGTTCAAGCGCGCCCAGAACGCGCTCGTCGAGGCGCAAGTTGCTTTGCAGACCGACGTGACCGCAACCCGCGAAAAGGAACTGCGCGACAAGATCGTCGCCCTCGACGCCGAACTGAAAGAGTTGCGCGAGCGCGAAACTCACCTCAACGAGTCGCTGGCCCGCGAAGTGAGCGACGCCCAAAAGTTGCGCGCCCTCCTCGCCGCCGATCAACTTCCAATCCCGCCTGCCCTCGACGACTTCATCGCCAACCCCCAATTATCGAAGATCCCCGAAGTGGAGCGTAGGGGACAAATTGCCAATTACCAATCCGCAATTGCTTCGCTGGGCAACGACTATTCCAGCCGAGAAACGTTGCTCAACGAACGCGTGCGCCTCTTGCGCGAAGAAGGCTCACAGATCGAAGCCGAAATTCGCCGCCTGCGTACCGGCGACCGCGAGGCCAGCTACGAAGCCGAAGCCCCGGAGGCCGCCCGCCTGCGCCGCCTCCTCCGGGCTGAGTTGGGGTTGAGCGCAAACGACGTCCTCTTCCTCTGCACCGCCCTGCAAGTCCCAGACGAGTCGTGGCAGGACGCCGTCGAGGGCGTGCTGGGCCACAACCGCTTCACCCTCCTCGTCCCGCCCGCCCATTACGCCGCCGCCATGCGCCTCTACCGCGAGCGCCGCCACCAGGAAAATCTGCACGGCGTCGGCCTGCTCGACAGTCAACGTATTACCCAACATGCACGCGAAGCGCGCAATACGTCTACTGACTCTCTCGCCTCCGAAGTCCAAAGCGATCACCCTGCCGCCCGCGCCTTCGTTGACCTCGTCCTCGGCGGCTACGTGAAGTGCGACTCGCTCGAAGCCTTGCGCGACCACCGAACTGCCGTCACCCGCGAGTGTTTCGCCCGCCGCAACTTCACCACGGCGCATCTGAATCCGAAGGTGTACCGACGCTGGTTCATCGGCGACCGGGCCATTCCGCGCCGCATCGAGCAGTTGGAAGTGCGACTCAGGGAAATCGCCGGTGAAATGGTGGGGCTGAGTCAACAGTCTGACGGACTGCGCGAACGATTGGCCCTTACCCGCGACAAGGCCCGCCCGCTGTTGGAACTCGAACACGCCTTGCCGGCCCTCGCCCGCCTCCCCGATATCACGCAACAACTGCGATCCCTGCGCCGCGAGCTCGGCAAGCTCGACCGGGCCTCCGTCGACTCGCTTCGGGATGAAGTGGCGCGTTGCCAGACCGAATTTGATCGGGTGCAAGCCGAGACCCGGCAACTCGATCAGCAAATCGGCGGGTGGGAGGCAAAGGCGCTGTCCCTGCAAAACGACGCTATCCCCGGACTCGAACGCGCCGCCGACGAGGCCTCCCAGAGTGCGAAGCAGTTCCTCTCAATCGAGAACGCCGAGTCCATGTTGGAAGAGGTCGAGAAGGAATACGACCGCCGCCGCGAGCGCCAACCGCTGGAAACGGTGCTGGCAAACGCGACGCGCTACGAGGGCGATCACCAGGGCGCAGAGGCCCGGAGCCGCGACCGCTTGCGCGAAGCCAAGCAGGCATACAGTTTGAAATACGATTTCGGCTACGACAACGACGAGGACGCGGCGCGCTATTTGCAGGAGCGCGAGAAGTTCGAGAAGTCGGAACTGCCGCTGTACGAAGGCCGAATCGCCGAACAGCGCAAGCTGGCCGAGCAGGAGTTGGTCGAAAACTTCATTCACCGCCTGCGTGAGCAGATCGAGGATGCCCGCCAGCAGTTGGAGTATCTCAACACGACTCTGCGCGACTTGCGCTTCGGCGGCGAGCGCTTCGAGTTCGTCACCAAGCCCGCGCCCGGCTTGAAGCAGGTCTATGACATGATCATGGACAGCCAGCAGGTGTTGGGCGACTCGCTTTTCGAGTCCGACTTCCGGCAGAAGCACCAGCAGGGCTGGGATTTGCTCTTCGAGCGGTTGACGCGTACCGGCGACGAGACGGCCAGCGAATTGCGCGAACTGCAAGACTACCGCAATTACCTCGAATACGACATCCGCATTCACTACCCTAACGGCGACCGCGCCCTGCTGAGTCACATCAACGCCAAGAAGTCGGGCGGCGAGACGACGACGCCGTTTTACGTGGCGATGGCCGCCTCCTTCGCCCAGGCCTACCGCCTCAACCAGCCTCGCCCGTCGGATACGATCCGCCTCGCCATTTTCGACGAAGCGTTCTCCAAAATGGACACGGCCCGCACGGCCAGCGCCCTGCAATTCATGCGCGAGGCAGGCCTGCAAGTGCTCCTCGCCACCCCGCCTGACAAATCCGGCGCGCTCCTCTCGCACGTGGACTCCGTCCGCACCGTCGTCCGCAAGAACGGGCACTCGTTTGTGATTGAGATTGATAAGGCGGAGATGATGAAAGAGTTGGAAGGCGGCAAGTCGGCGAGGCCTGTAGCATAGGGCTTCGCGCAAGCGGCCCGCCGCCCACAAGGGGCTAAACTACATTTGCGGGAAGAACGAAAATTGCTGGTACTCAACTTCACCCCCTCTCCCGATGTCGCCGCCATCCTAAACGATCTGCTCGACACCTTCGAACGTCGCCCACCCCCCTCTCCTGACGTGCATCCTGAGCGGAACGAAGTGAAGTCGAAGGAGCGTCAGGAGAGGGGGGCCGGGGGGGTGAGGCGGGCCGTCCGTTGCAACTTAAACTCCCTCCCTCTCCCTGCCTACCACAGCCAACTCGATCCCACACCGCGCCAGATCGCCAATGAGCAACTCTCCAGCCTCGAACGCGCCGGGCTGGTCAAACTTGCGTGGTTGCCCGGCGAGACCGGGCATCTGCTGGAGTCGGTGACCCTCGTCCCCGAAAACGCCGATGCCCTCTTCGCCCTGCTGAACCGCATGCCGCTCTCGGCTCACCGCGCCCGCCTCGTCGAATTGCTGTTAGGCGAACGCTTCCGCTTCAATGGCTGGCGACTGCGGGCGATTCAATACGGCCTCGACCAACTCCACGCCGAGAAATCGCCCGCGCCCTTCAGCCTCACCGACGAAGACTTCAACCGCGATCTGCTCACGGCGCTGGCCGCCCTCGACGGCGCGCGCGAAGAGACGCCGTATCGCGTCTTCAGCGTGCGCGTCTTCAACGACAGCAAACGGTTCGAGGCGTTGATGGGGGCCGTGGCGACGCTCGCCCGTTACAACCAGCCGGAATGGCGAGAGCTATCCAACGCCGAGATATTGCGCGAGTTGAATCTCGTCGCCAATCCGGGTCATCTTTATTTGCATGGCTCGTGGCAATTGGTGGACCACGCCGGGCAGGTGATGTCGCTCGGCGAATTTCACCCTTCGGTCGGCATCCCGGCGGCGCAGGCGGCCCGCCTGCATCGAGTCGCGGTCTCTGCCTCAAGCGTGCTCTGTATCGAAAACCCGACCTCATTCTACGAGGCGATACGCACGCGAAGCGCGCCATATGCGATATGCGCCATTTGCCTGTGGGGCAACCCCTCCCCCGCCTGCCGTCACCTCCTGCGCTGTCTGCCGGAAGACGTTGCTCTGCAAGTGTGGGCCGATATTGATTACGGCGGCCTGAACATCCTCGCCCAACTGCGCGAGCAGGTGAACGCGCAGGCGAAGCCGTATCTTATGGACATCGAGACGCTCGAAGCGCACGCGCTCTGGGCGCGGCCCCTCACCCCCGCCGACGTGAACAACCTCACCCGCCTCGCCCGCCGCCCCGCGCTGGCCGACCTGCAGCCCCTCATCGCCCACATGCTTCAGCGCGGCCTTAAGCTGGAGCAGGAGGCGATCAATCTCAAGAAGGCCGGAGAGAAATGAGTGGCGAGCCGCCGACAATCGCGACGGCTTAGTTCCAACAGCTGTTGGCTAAATTCCCTTTTGGCATTATTATCTAGCCGTTACGGAGACTAGATATGCCCTCACCTAATTGGATCGGTCAAACCATCGCCGGACGCTACAAAATCGAATCGTTGCTCGGCCAGGGTGGGATGTCCACGGTGTACAAAGCCACCGACCCCAACCTGCGCCGCGCCGTGGCCGTCAAACTCATCCACCCTCACCTTGCCGCCGACGTGGATTTTGTGCGCCGCTTTGAAGAAGAAGCGGCGGCCGTGGCTCAACTGCGCCATCCCCACATCATCCAGGTTTACGATTTCGATCACGACGGCGACATTTATTACATGGTGCTGGAGCACCTGTCGGGCGAAACCCTGCAGGCCCGCCTCAAGACCCTCAGCGCCAACAACGACCGCCTGCCTTTCGCCGAAACGGTTCGCGTTATGATGGCGGTGTGTGACGCGGTGAACTACGCTCACGAGCGGGGCATGATCCACCGCGACATCAAACCGGCCAATATCATGATCAGTCAGGACGGCCAGCCGGTGCTGATGGATTTCGGCGTAGCCAAGATGCTCAGCGCCCAACAGCACACGGCCACCGGAGCCATCATCGGCACGCCGTCCTACATCTCGCCGGAGCAGGTGCGCGGCGAGCGCCCCGACTCTCGCGCTGATATTTACTCGCTGGGGGTGGTGCTGTTCGAGATGGTGGCCGGGCGTTGCCCCTTTGAAGCTGACTCAACCTTGCGCCTGATGCTCATGCACGTAAACGAACCGGTGCCCGACATTCGCGAGTTGGCCGGTGATGTGCCGAACGCGTTAGTCGCCGTGATCGAAAAGGCGCTGGCGAAACAGCCGGAGGAGCGTTACCAAACTGCGACGGAGATGGCCCAGGCCTTACAAGCCGTTCACGGGTTTGCCGCCAAACCGGCCAGACCCGAACCGGCCTCGACGGCGGCGGCCCCGCCCTCTGCTCCAACCGTGTCGAAGCCTGCCGCCGGGCCGCCTGCGCCTCCCCGGCAAAAGGCGGCTACCCCGAAGCGAAATACTATGCCGCTAATCGCCGGTTGCGCCGCGTTGGGCCTTATCGGCCTCATTGCCGTCGTCGCCGTTGCGCTTGGCGCGAGTCGTTTTTTCACTGGCGACGCAACCGCCCTCCCGCCGTCTGAGGGCATGGTGCGAATTGACAAAGGCGTGTTTTTGGTCGGCCTGGATACCCCGGACGAGAATCACGTTGCGCTTCAACAGGCGAAGCTGGACGAATTCTGGATCGATCAGTATGAAGTGACCAACGCTCAGTACGCCAAATTTGTGTCCGAGACGGGGAAGCCGTCGCCCGCGAGTTGGGCCGCCGGCGCGTTCCCGCCCGGCCACGATAACCGCCCGGTGCAGGGCCTGACCTGGGACCAGGCCGCCAACTATTGCGCGTGGGCCAGGAAGCGATTACCCAGCGAGGCCGAATGGGAAGTGGCCGCGCGCGGGCCGGAAGGCGATTTATTTCCCTGGGGCAACAGAGAAGACAGCGTCAAGCTGGGGAATGAGACTTACGATGCCGGCAGTGTGAGCGCCAACCGCAGCCGCTATGGCGTGTTTGATATGGCCGGGAACGTGTGGGAGTGGGTGGATGAACCTTACGCGCCGGTGTCGGAGGGCAGTCGCGTCCTGCGCGGCGGCGCTTCGGGTTTCATCAAGGACATGGCTTATCGCCTGGTGGGCAGTCCGAACGAGGGCACGATGATTACCGCCGCCGGTTTCCGGTGCGCCGCACCGCAAGTGAGCGGCCAGACGGCAGTTAGCACAGCTCTGCCGATTGCTCCCACCCAGCTCGCGGCGGGAGTGCTGTATCAGGACGAGTTTGCCGACCCCAACAGCGGCTGGCCAGTGGGAACTGAGAGTAATTATACATTTGGCTATCACCCACAATCGTTCTATCACCTTCAGGTTGCGGCGGCCAATGACCGGCTGGTGGTGACGCGTGACCTGGGTTTCAGCAACTTTGCCGTTGAGACAGATGTGTTGGTCGATCACACCAACGTTCCGACTCTGATCGGCAACTTCTGCTACGGCCTGGCCGTGCGGCGCTCCGGTGAAAACTATTATGCGTTCACGATTTCGCCAAGCACCGGGACCTGGCAGGCGGTGAAGCATTCGGCCTCCGGCCCGACGGTGCTGGACGAAGGCACGGATGACACGCTTCGGGACCTGATCGGCGTAGATAATTTGCGGGTAGAGGCCAGCGGCGCGAATTTCACTTTCAGTATCAATGGCAATGTTGTGACTCAGTTCGACGATGCCGAGTACGCCGCCGGTGAAATCGGCTTCATCGCCGAGACAGTGGATGAGACCCTAATTCATATTCATTATGCTTCCATCACTATTCACGAAGTTGAGGAAGTAGCAGTCGCCCCGACTCCTTCGGCGACTCAAGCGCCGGTTGCCACCGAAACGCTCGCCCCAACAGAGGCGGTTGCTCCGACTGCTACGGCCACCTTGCCGCCGGCGCCGGAGGGCATGGCTCTGGTCCCGGCCGGCTTCTTCCAAATGGGTTCGACGACCGGCTTCGCCGACGAGCGCCCCGAGCACCCCGTTCTGCTCGACGCGTTTTACATGGACATTTACGAAGTGACCAACGTGAAATACCGCGAGTGCGTCAACGCCGGCGGTTGTACGCCGTCCGGCTCGTCGCGCCGGGACAACCCGGCCTTCGACAATTATCCCGTGGCCGTCATCTCTTGGACGCAGGCCGACGCTTATTGCGCCTGGGCGGGCAAGCGCCTGCCCGCCGAGGCCGAGTGGGAGTATGCCGCCAGCGGCCCGGAGAATTTCACCTGGCCGTGGGGCAATCAGTTTAGCCCGAGCCTCTCAGCCGCCAGCGCGCCCGACGTTCAGCCGGTGGGCAGTTACCCGGATGGGGCCAGCCCGTTTGGCATGTTCGACATGGCCGGCAACGTCACCGAGTGGGTGAAGGATGCCTACGACCAGAACTTCTACGCCGACTCGCCGGCCAGCAATCCGCTGAACGAGGCCAAGATCGCCACTCGCGTGTACCGCGGCGGGAGCTACGGCAACACCGATGGCGCCTTCTACACCACCAGCCGCCGCTACGCCAAGAGCAGTTCCTTCGCCGACGTGGACATCGGCTTCCGTTGCGCCCAGGACGCGCCCGAGGTGAACGCCAACCTGCCGCTGGCCGACCGTGAGGCGCTAGTGGCTGAGTTCTGTAAAGCATATGGGGCTTATAAGCCGGAGGGGGTGTGTCCGTAGAACGGATGCTTCTCGGAAGACGGGCACGAAATATTATGCCGCAGATTGTAAAAGAGCTAATCACCTACGAATAGACAGAAGCAACGATGAATACAATTGAGACTCGGCTCCCGATTCATGTCGGCAACGTCATCAGGAACGCTGTCGTGTTCAACTTCAAGAACTGGCGCGGAGACACCATGAACGCTGATTCCTTGCTCCAGACCGTTGCCCGATTGTTTGCGTTACTGCGCGAGCGGCAGATCGAATATGCGCTCGCAGGCGGCATTGCTCTGCTTCAGTACATTGAGGGCCGCAACACCGAAGACATTGACCTGATTATGGCGTTATCATCATTGGAGAAGTTGCCAGAGATTGAAGTCATAAGCCAGGACATGTACTTCGCGTGTGGAAGGGTTGACGAACTGCAAATTGACATTCTTCTGACTCGCAATCCGCTGTTTGACAAAGTGCGGAAGCATTATACGACGACGCAGAGCTTTGTCGAACAGGATGTCCCTTGCGCGACCGTAGAAGGCTTGTTGCTTCTGAAACTGTTTGCGCTTCCGTCGCTGTACCGCCAGGGCAACTTTGCCCGGGTTGGACTTTACGAAAACGATATTGCGACTCTGGTGCACGACTACCGGCCTCAACTTGACCCTTTGTTTGACGAACTGGCGCATCATTTGAGCGAGACCGATCTTGCCGAAGTGCGTAACATCATGGCCGAAATCCGGCAGAGAATCGAGCGTTTTGGCAAGGGGTTTGACGAGCGTAAATGAAAGCAAGGCAACAACACAGCCCCGAACTGAAATGCTTTTGCAACCCTCCTCTCAATTGCCCGCTTTGAATGGGCATGTTAGAATGCCTGTCACATGTTAGTCGGTAAAACCATCAAAGGACGCTACAGACTTTACGACCAGCTCGGGGTGGGCGGCTCGGCGGCGGTGTTTCTGGCCCGCGACGCCGGAACCGGGCGCATTGCCGTCGTCAAAATCATCCACCCCCACCTGATCGAGAGCAAGTTCATCGCCCGCTTCCTGCGCGAGATCAAAGTGCTCCAGCAGGTCAACACCCGCCACATCGTCGAAATTTACGACTACGGCCTCAACCACACCCAGGACGACCTGCCCGCCCCGGTCAGCTTCATTGCCATGGAGTATGTGGAAGGCCTGACCCTGGCCTCGATCATCGAGCGGATGATCACCCTCTCCGAAACCAACACCCTGGCTCTGGCGGTGCAGATCACCAAAGCCTTGGTCGAACTGCACCACCTCGGCGTCGTCCACCGCGACATCAAATCGCAGAACATCATGATCACCGCCGACAATATCGCCAAGATCATTGACTTCGGCGTGGCCAAGAACATGGGCGAGAAGACCATCACCGGCACCGACGTGTTCGCCGGGACGCTCTCTTACGCTTCGCCCGAACAACTCAAAGACTCGCGCAACGTGGACATCCGCTCCGACCTGTATTCGCTGGGCGTGGCGATGGCCGAGAGCCTCACCGGCAAAGTGCCGCCGCGCAACCGCCGCGGCCAGCACATCTTCCTCGACCAGCGGCCCGACGCCACCGCTCCCTCGCGCTCGCGCCGGGCCGGGCCGGCCCGGACCGCCAACGAGATCATTCAATCGCTCCTCGCCCTCGATCCGGAAGATCGCTATCCCTCGCCCGACTCTCTGCTCAACGACCTGGAGTTGATCGGCGGCAGCCAGCCGCTCTCTCTGCCGTGGGAGACGTTGGGCTTGCGCACCAGCAGTATTGCCGCGGCCCAGATCACCCCGGCCTCGGAGAACGAGTGCTATTTGATCTCGGAGCGCGGCGACAACATTCCGATCACCCGCCGCGAGGTGGTGATTGGCCGCTCAGCTCCCACCGACGACACCTGGGTTCCAGACATTGACGTGCGCCAGATGATGCTGGAGAAGGCCAAGACCGTCTCCCGTTTTCATTGCCGGATTTTTAGCGGGGATGACAACGTCTACCGCATCATGGACATGGGCAGTTTCAACGGCACCTGGGTGAACGGCAAGCGGCTGGAGAGCAAGGAGGCCGCCCTCCTGGCCGACAACGATCAGATTCACCTGGGCGGCATTGCCTTCACCTTCCACAAGCCCAAAGCCATAGGCAAGAAATGATCCACCCGCGCCGCCTCACTGCCCTCACAGCTTTGCTGAGGCGCATTGCGCTTGTATGCACGTCGGCGGCCCTGGTTTGGGTGGCGGTTGCCCCGGCCCAGTCGGCCCAAACGGCGGCCACGGCGGTCATCACCACTATTGATACTTCAACTTTCCCTGAAGTCCGGGCCTACCTCGCCGTCTCCGAATTTGAGGGCAACCGCGTCCCCGGCCTGTCTCTGCCTGCGTTCCAGATCAACGAGAATAATTCTCCGGCGGCGATCACCGGCTTGAGTGAGGAAGAGACCGGCCTGCAACTTGCCTTTGTGATCGAATCGTCGAACGTGTTTTCCAAGCGCGACCGCGAAGCCCTGACCCGGCTCGACTACGTCAAGACCGCCGTGATCAATTTTGCCGTCGGCGAGACCCGGCCCTTTATGAAGGACGCGCTCGACGACGTGAGCCTGTATACGCCCGAAGGCCCCATCCTCGAGCACTCGACGGTGGGCGGCGAAATTCGCAACGCTTTGATCTCGTATCAAAGCGATTTTTTATTTGAGACAGATTTGTTCGGCCTCATCCGCCAGAGTCTCAGCGCAGTGACGGCTGAACCGCCGCGCCTGGGGATGCGGCGCGAGATTGTGATCTTCTCGTCGGGCATTGACGCCTCAGCCGACGCCGAAGTGGCAACGCTGGCCGCGCAGGCCGTGGCCCGGAACATCGTCATTCACACCGTGCTCGTCGGCCCTGAAAACAGCGAAGGCGCTCTGGCGGCAGAGAACCTCAAAGGGCTGGCCCTGCTCACCGGCGGCTCGTTCCGCTATTTTGAAGACCCGAATTCGACGACGGCGCTGTGGGATGCGCTTGTCTCTCAACGGACGCAGTATCGCCTGGTCTACCGCTCGCGCGTGGCCCAGTCGGGGCAACAAACGATCACGGCCACGGTCAACGTCGGCGGCAGTGTGGCCACCTCCACGCCGGCGGTGTATTCAGTCACCATCCAGCCGCCGGTTGTTTCCATCCTCGAACTGCCGGCCGAAATTGTCCGCGCCACCGACGAGGCCGGGGCCGACCCAACCACGATTGAGCCGCGCTTGCAAACGTTGACGGTGCAGGTGAACTTCCCCGACAACCTCCCCAGGCCGGTGACCAAATTGCAATTGCTGGTGGACGGGGCGGTGGTGGACGAGCGGACGTCGCCGCCGCTCGACAGCGTGACCTGGGACTTGAGCGGCTACGGGGAGACCGCCGCTCACGGGGTGCAGGTGGTGGCTGTGGACGAGCTTGGACTCGAAGGCCGGAGCGACATTGCCAATGTGCTGGTGCGGGTGAATATCCCCGCGCCCGTCACCCGGTTTGCCGGGCCGGCCTTGCTCGTGCTGGCCGGGGTTGGCGTGTTGGGTGTTGCTTTGATAGCCGTGGTGTTTGCCATCGTCGTCTACGTGCGGCGGCCAACCGTCATCACCACGGTCGTGCGCGACACCAGCCAGCGCGTCAAAGAGTTCACCGAGCCGTTCATGCCCACCCCGCTTCGCGGTTCGCCCCACACCAGGTCTAAAGCCTATTTGGAAATGGCGGTGACCGATCAACCGCCACACCCGCCCATTGAACTCATCGGCGACAACTTGCGAATGGGCCGCGACGGCACGCTGGCCCAAATCATATTTCCGGATCGCTCCGTCTCGCGCCTCCACGCCCGCATCACCGAAGAGACCGACGGCGTGTTCTTCATTTACGACGAAGGCTCCACTTCCGGCACCTGGGTCAACTACAACCAGGTCCCCATGGCCGGCCAGCCGCTACAACATGGCGACCTTGTCAACCTGGGCCGGGTGCAGTTGCGGTTTATGATGCGTAAATTTGCCGAAGCTCCGCCTTTGGCGACCGCGCCGCCTGCGGCTCCGGTTGTCGAATCGGCGCCGCCGGTATTTTCGATTGTCGAAGATCACTCCACCGAACCCTTTGAACCGGCCATCACCCCCCAGGCCCAGGAAGTGAGGCCGATTCAAGAGCAAACCGATCAGGGCGCGCGCGCTTCAGAAGCGACGCCGCCCGGCGACGACGTTTACCGCACCGAAGCCTTCGATCCTGCCTTCAACCCTATGCCTCAAGAGTCGGAGTCGGATGACAAACCCGCCGGAACTGACCCCGGCGAGAAAAAATAACTGATGCCTGAATTAACTGTCGGCGCGACGATCGGGCCATTCACAATCATCGAAAGCATGCCTGCCGGGCACGGCGGCATGTCGCAGGTATTCATTGCCACCGTCAACAGGCAAACCGCCGCCACCGACCAGGCCGCCCTCGGCAACGTTGATACCCTGCCGGAGAAGGTGGCCCTCAAAATTGCCCGCGTCGTTCCGCCTCAGCAAGAGAATGCCGCTTCCGAGCAGGCCTTCTACTTTGAGGCCCTCAACAACGAAGTCGAAATTCTCAAACGCCTGCGCCACCCCAACATCGTCCGGCTCTTCCCCATCCCGCGCGGTTTGCCGCGCAACCCCTATGCCGCCCGCGCCACCGAAATTGCCGCCCACCCCTGGTTTTGCGTCATGGAATTCCTCGGCGGCGGCTCGCTCGAATCGCTCCTGAAAAACTTGGGCGCGCTCCCCTTGAACGGGGCGCTGGAGGTTGCTTATCAGATCGGCCTCGCCCTCGATCACATTCACGCCAAGGGCCTGGCGCATCTTGACCTCAAGCCGGACAACATCCTGTTTCGCTACCCGGCCAGTGGCCGCCGCCGTCAGGCCCAGCCGGTGCTCATTGACTTCGGCATCGCCGCCAAAGCGCAAAAGACCGGGCCGCACGCCGGGTCAGTTGCCTTCATGCCGCCGGAACGCATCCGCCTCCTGCGTGGCGAAACCGCCCCCGAGCAGGTGGGCGATCAATCCAAAGTGGATGTGTATGGCCTGGGCGTCCTGCTCTATCGGATGCTCACCGAGCAACTGCCTTACGAGGGCCTGCCCCGCGACAAGCTGACCAGCGCCATCCTCAGCACCCGCCCCAAGTCGCCGCGCGAGCTCAACCCGTCAATCCCGTCGAAGATCGACGAGATCATCATGGCCGCCCTCGAAAAAGAGCCTGACCAGCGCCCGCTCGTCGAGGAAATCATCACCCGCCTCGACGAGGCCACGGTGGCCCGCCCCCAGGCCCCGCGCGCCGAAAAACCCCGCCGCCGCTTCTCGCGGGGAACCCGCGTTGCCTTCGTGCTGGCCGCCGCCCTATTTTTATGCTCGTTGATCTCGCTGGTGGAATTTGGGGTGATCGCCGCCGACTTCTTCCTGGACCGTCAACTGCTCATGCAGACTCCCGTCGTGGTCACCGCTACTGCCCAACCACCCAGCTACCTGACCACCGAACTACCCACCGCCACTCCAACCCTGATCGCCAGCCCCACCCCGCTCCCGGCCACGCCCACGCTCACTCCGATCCCGCCATCATGATCCGAGCCAACACCACCGACCTCATCGTGGGCTTCCAGACCCACGCCGGAGAAAAGGGCAAGAACAATGAAGACCGGGCCACGGTTGTCTCGTATCGCCCTGCGCCCGGCGACAAAGGCAACCTGGTGCTGGCCATCGTCGCCGATGGCATCGGGGGCAAACGTTCCGGCGAAGTCGCCTCACAGATCGCGATTGACGCCATCCCCGCCGTTTTCGATCAGACCGACTCGACCTCTTATCTCGACCTGCTCACGCGCGGCTTCACCAACGCCTCCAGGGCTATTGCCCGGCAAGTGACCAGCAACCCGGAGCACCAAGGCATGGGCACCACCTGCGCCGCCGTCGTCGTCGCCAACCGCCGCCTCTACACGGCCTACATCGGCGACAGCCGCATCTACCTTCTGCGCGATGGCGCGATCCGGCAGTTGACCGTGGATCACACCTGGGTGCAGAAGGCGATTGAGCATGGCATCCTCACCCCCGAAGAAGCGCGCAAGCATCCCAACCGCCATGTCGTCCTGCGCTACCTCAGCACCCAGTCCGACCCCACACCCGACTTCCGCCTCAAATTAAACGACGCCGAGTCTGCCGAAGACTCCAGCCGCAACCAGGGCTTGCCGCTCAAATCCGGCGATGTGATTTTGTTGTGCTCCGATGGGTTGACCGACCTGGTGGATGATCACGAAATCCTGGCGGCCTTCCAGCAGAACGCCGCGACTCAAGCCGCCGTGGATGCCCTGACGCTGATGGCCCGCTACCGGGGCGGCTTCGACAACATTACGATTGTGGCGTTGAACGTGCCGGATCACGCCGGGCCAATGCCGCGCACGCCTACCGGACCGGGCGGCAGGGTGGGAAGCACGGCGCTCGTGCTTGGCGTGATGGGCGGGCTTGGGGCGCTGGCGGTTATTGCCGCTCTGCTGGCCGCCGGGTTCTTTCTCCTCAACCCGTTGGGAACGCCGACGCCCACGCCGACCGAAGCGCGCCCGCCCACAATCGTATTGACGGCGACAACTGCTTCGTCACCCACGCCTCAGCCCGCTACTTTGATTCCCGACACCCCGACTCTTCTGCCGCCTACGCCTACCCGGACCGTGCCTCCCACCGTCCCTACCAACACCCCGACTCCGACTCTCGATCCGACCCTCTTCCCGCCCACCGCCACACCCACGCTCGACCTCACCCTCTTTCCGGTAACAGCCACTACGACCGGGCCAGGTGAAGTGACGGCAACGCCCGCAACTCCGGGGCCGTAATTTGCCCCTTTGTCTACTCCCAACCGTGAAGTATACTTGTCACATGGAAATGCTCATCCGAACCTACGAAGGCAAAGACCTGGTTATCCCAAGCAAAGCGATTGAAGAGTTGGGCGTCAAACCCGGAGAAACAGTTGTCATCCGGCCTCGCGTTGCTCTAAAGCCAGCTAAGTTGTCGGCGTCAGAAAGGGAGCGGCGACTCAAAGTGCTGGAAATGCTTTACGGCGCTTGGACATCCGAGGATGAATTTGCTTTCAAACAGCTTCGCCAGGAGATGTGGAAGAATTGGCCGACGCGCAACTTGTTATAGACACCGACATCGTTATAGATCATCTGCGTCAGAGAACAACAACGCTGCGTGAAGCTGTTGTAAACCATGAGTGTGCTTTGACAGCTATCACCCTTTACGAGCTTAATGCGGTTCCTCGACTTTCTGAACGTCAGCGAGAACTACTCAACCAGCTTCGTGAACTTGTAGAAGTTCTGCCGTTTGATGAAACTGCCTCTCAAAAGGCCGCCGACACCTGGCGAGCTTTGAGCGAGACCGGGCAGTTGATAGGCGTGCCTGATATTCTCATCGCAGGCATTTGTTTGTCTAACGAATTGCCGCTTCTGACCCGCAATGTTGATCATTATGGCCGTGTGTCTGGCCTAAATCTCATAAATCCGGACGACCTGTCGCCATAAGCTTAGAAGAGTTCTACTGTTGCGATGAAAGCGCCCCTGTTTTTGCGATAAACAGGGGCCTTTTTTTCACATCTCCTTCATCCCATACGGAAAATCAAACTCAGACATCAGCGCCATGAACGGGTCTGGGTCGAAGGCTTCGGGGCCGAGCACGCCCGCGCCGCTCCAGGCTTTGGCGGCGATTAGCTCCATCATGATCACCGGGCTGACCGCCGTTTGCCACACCACGGCCTGCACGCCGTAGTTCTTCATCGTCGTTTCGTTGTCGGCTACTTGATAAAGGTAGACCCGTCGGGGTTTGCCGTCCTTCGTTCCCGTCACCCACGTTCCGGCGCAGGTCCTGCCAGCCATCCGGTCGCCCAGGTGAGCCGGGTTGGGCAGGCAGGCGGCCACCACGTCGCGCGGGGCCACTTCCACGCCGTTCACCTTGATCTTATTCTTGTTGTCCAGCCCGATGGCATGCAACATTTTCAAATAACTAATAAACCGATCCCCAAGGCCATATTTGAACGTGACACGCTTACATTTCACCCAGCGCGGCACCAGCAGAACCTCCTCGTGCTCCACATTCACACACTCCACCGGGCCGATGCCTTCGGGGAAGTCGAACACTTCCGGCTCGGAGAACGGGGCGGTGGTGCGCCAGCCTTTGTCTTTCTCCCAGATGATGGGCGGGTTGAGGCACTCTTCAATCGTCGTCCAGATCGAGAAGTTGGGGGCGAAGTCGTAGCCGCGCACTTCGATGTTGGCGCCGTCGCGAATGCCGACCTCGTCAATCTCGTCGAAGAGGTGTTTCTCGGCGTAGCGGGCAAACACGTCGGCCAGGCCCGGCTCCACGCCGCTGCCCACCAGCGCCAGCAGGCCTTTGGCTTGCCACTGCTCGTGGCGCTCGAACTGATAATCGCCCAACTTGACGCCGGGCTTGCTGAACGGCTCGGCCGGGTGCGGTTCGGAGAGCGTCATTGCCATGTCCATGTAGTGGCAACCGGCCTCGAGAGCCGCATCGAAGATCGGGATGTTGAATCGCGGATCGCAGGCGTTCATGATCAGGCCGACGCCATGCTGGCGGGCCAGGGCGGCGATTTGGGCTTTGTCGCTTGCGTCTACCCGGGCAACGGGGAAGCGGGTTGCGTCGCCCAGTTTGGCCGCCACCTCCTCGGCGCGCTTCAGGTTGTAATCGGCCAGAACCATCTGCTCCAGCCAGGGGCGTTTCTTGGCAATCACGGCGATTGCTTCGCCCACGCCGCCGACGCCGACTAATAGCACTTTCATGAGAATCTCCTTTTCCGATTTGGAAGTCACGCAGGTCAACCAGCAACTTACCGCGAAGGCGCGAAGGCCGCCAAGTTTTTTTCAAGAAACTTTGCGCTCTTTGCGTCTTTGCGGTGAAAAAGCTTTTGAAGTGCCCAACTCCAGTGGTTAAACAAAAACGGGTAACGATGGCTCGTTACCCGTTGATCGAGAAATACGACTCGTTAGACGTTAATCACAAACAAGCATAGTCCTGATAAAAAAGCAATTCGCCATCGGCGGTAGTCCGGCCCTACAAGAGCCGGAAACGTCAGGCATCCCCGGATTCGGGTACCTTGACTCTCACCTCCGATGCTTCTGATTTGACTCTCCAGATTTTGAGGGCACGGTCAATGAACAGGATACCGTCCAGATGATCGATCTCGTGCTGGAAGATGCGGGCCAGCCAGCCGTCGGCCTTGATTTTGACCGGCTTGCCCTGCAGGTTGAAGCCTTTGACGACGACGGCGGCATGCCGCTCCACGTCGCCGGCGTAACCGGGGATCGAAAGACAGCCCTCAGTTCCCATCAGCATCTCCTCGCTGACCTTGACGATCTCCGGGTTGACGAGGCGATAAAGTTTGGCGGGAGCAGGTTCTTCGTCAGAATCCTCTTCCGGCTCCGGGGCGTATTCGACGACGATGAGGCGCTGGCTGACGGCCACCTGCGGGGCGGCCAACCCGACGCCAGGAGCCACGCGCATCGTGTCTACCATGTCGTCGGCCAACGCTTTGAGGGCCGGGCCGAAGGCGGCGACCTTTTTGGCTTTCTGGCGAAGGATGGGATTCTCAGGAGTGATAATCTCTCGAATAGCCATGATGAGGTTACGGTTTGCCTCCGAGCGCGCGCTTCCGGCGATCTTCTTCCAGCACTTCGTAGAAGGCCGAGAAGTATTGCCCCAGTTCTTCCTGGCGCTGTTTGGCGGCGGCGGCGCCCACGGCGGCGGCGCGGGCCTCTTTGCGGCGGTAGATGTCCTGTTGCACGCCGAGCGGATTGAAGACGTTGAAGAACTTCATCTCGCCGCCCGGCCCGGTTTGCACGGTGACCGTGCCGTAGTTGAGGAAGTTCGCCAGCAGGCTGGGGCGGGTGTACGACACGTTCATCACCGACTCCAGGTTGGCGGCTTTGCGGTGCTCTTCGCCGAACGGCTTGCGTTCCATGTCAATGATCTGGGTCGGCGTCACCATGTAGACATCGTTGCGCCAGTCGAGGAACTGGTACAGCGCCGAGCTTATGAAAATGATGAAGAGGATGAGGGACATCGCCAGAGTGAGGATCGGGTCGAAGGTGAAGACGTGGAAGGTGTACAAGAAGAGAACGAAGATGACGCCCAACACGCCCAGCAATTGCAGTCCGATGCGCTGGATGAGGACGTAGTGGTGCTTGTGGTAGACGATGGCGTCGCCCTGTTGTTCGCGGATGGACAGGGTGAGCCTTTGCCGCAAGCCCTGAAGCTCTTGCAGGAACCTGGGCGGGGGCGACGCTTTCTTGGCCGGGGGCGGCGCTTTGGTGAGCGCCGCCTGTTGTGGCTTGTCCTCCAGCGATTTGCGTATCGTCGCCTTGAGTGTATCGCGCTCCTGTAGTTTTTGCTGGAGGCGTATCCGGTTGAGGTGTTCCAGGATCATGTCCGCCGTTGCCTGCGGGTAGGGAACGTTATGGAAGGTGATCGGCCCGGAGAAAGTGTTGACGATCAAATCGCCATAGTCGAGTATCCGTCCCCACTCGCTGGCGTTGACGGCGGTGTTGCTGACCGAGGTCAACGGCACCTCGGCCCGGCTGTCGAACAGAAATACGACCTTGTCAATGTCAATGATGCGTTTGTTGGTGACGATGTACCAGTCATTGTGGAAGTCCACCCAGGTCCAGCGCATCCAGGCCAGGTCAATGACAAACAAGATGCCCACCGTGATCCAAACCCCGAGGCGGAAGTTTTCGGGGATAAATGATTGACCATAGAACACGCCGGCGGCCAGGGCCAGGATGAACAACAGCGCCACGAGGGAGGGGATGAGCATCCCCCACAAAAAGACGGAGTGCTGGAGGGTGGCGAGATAGACGATCTCGTCAGTCTTCTCTTTGGCCTTGCCGCCGTGCAATAGCTCGAGAAAGTCGGCGTCGCGGGCGAAGTTGCGCGAGCGGATGGCGACTTCGAGGTGGGGTTTGATCTTTGGGTTGTTGAAAATGGAACGGTAATAGTCGTCCCGGCTGAGCTTCCACATCTTGAGCGAGGTGAGAGCCTTGATGGTGGCCGAGCGCGTCCGTCGGTCGTGCAAAGCCATCTCGCCGAAATAGTCGCCGGACACCAGCTTGGAGAGGAGCCGGGCGCCCTTGATGAGGTCGGACCGCGTCACTTCCACCTGCCCATCCTGAATAGCATAAAATGCATCACCCGGATCACCCTGCTTAAAGACGACCTCCTCCGCCTTGAACTCCACCAGTTCAAAGTGCGAAGCCAACTCGCGCAGTTCATCGTCGGTGAGCGAGATGAAGAGGTGCATGCGGCGCAGGAGAGTGAACGCGTCTGCCATACCGGAGATTTTAGCACAAGCTGTTTAGAAGGGAAGCGGGCGAGAACAGCGGATCAAACGAATTCAACAGATCGCGATCCGCTGAATTCGCTAAATCCGTTGTTTAAAACCCGGCTGAACACCGAAACATCCGTGCTATAATCTTTTTCGAAGGTTGGAGTTTAATTATGGGATTGCTCTCTCGACTCAATAAGCCCAAGCCGGGCAAAGGCAAGACGCCGCCCAAGGATTCTGGCAAGCCCAAAGACTCCAGGCCGCCGCGTAGTAAGAAGGGCGCGCCCCCGCCGCCGCAAGGCCTCACCCTTGATCAGAAGCTGGACATCGTCGGCATCCTGTTGATGCTGGCGGGCGCGATCATCATCTTCGCCTTCCTTTCGCCCAACAACAGCGCCTTCACCAGGCCCATCCTCGACCTGCTCGGCCAACTGTTTGGCCTGGGCAAGTTCCTGGCCCCGGTCGGCCTCATCATTCTCGGCGGCTGGATCGTCCTGCGCCATTTCGGCGATAAACTGCCGCGCGTGGCCCCGGAGCGCGTGCTGGGCTTCATTCTCCTGTTCGTCGTCGCTCTCGTCTCCATCCACTTTTTTGTTGCCCAAACGCCTCAGCAAGCCTTCGATCTGGCCAGGGCAGGCGAGGGCGGCGGCTTCCTGGGTTACGGGATTCTGCAAATCCTGCTCAACAGTTTGGGCACGGGCGGAGCGGTGGTGGCAGTGCTGGCGTGGTGGATCATCAGCGGTATCCTGGCGCTTGGCATGTCCACCCAACAACTGATCACCGGCGCGCAGGCGGTGATTGAAAAGTTGCGCCCACGGCGCGAGACAACTACTCTGCCGCGCCAGCCGCCGCCTCCTTCAGAGTCGCCGGTTCACCCGCCGATTCGACCTGTGGCTCCGCCGTCCGCAACCCCCCCGCCGCTGGCGGCCAAACAGAGTCCGCCGCCCGGAGCCGGGGCGCAAAGTCCGGCTCTGACCAGGAAACAGCGTCCCCAACAACCGGCACTCCCTCCGGTCGCAACCGCCGTCGAGATTCCGCCGCCGCCAGCGCCGCCCTCGCCGATGTTCGATCAGCCGATCATCATCGGCGGTCAACAACCCTGGGTTCTGCCCAACGTTGCCGAGATGCTGGAGCCGGGCAGTGAGGGCGGCGCGGACGATCAATATGACCGTGAGCGGGTGCGCACCATCGAGGACACGTTGGGCGCGTTCGGCGCTCCGGCGCGGGTGGTGGAAGTGAATCGCGGGCCGACGATCACCCAGTTCGGGGTGGAGCCGGATTACGTGGACGTGCGTGGCAAGAAGCAGAAGGTGAAGGTGGGCAAGATTGCGTCGCTGGCCGACGATTTGGCGCTGGCCCTGGCCGCGCCGTCCATTCGCATCGAAGCGCCGGTGCCGGGCAAAGGCTACGTAGGCATCGAGGTGCCAAACGTGGAGAGCACGCTGGTGGCTCTGCGCGACGTGATGGAGACCGAAAGCTTCGGCAAGAGCAAGACGACGCTGGGGCTGGCGCTGGGGCAGGACGTGTCGGGGCAGGCGGTGTGCGCCGACCTGACGAACATGCCGCACCTGCTCATCGCCGGGACGACCGGCTCAGGCAAGTCGGTGTGCGTGAATTCGATCATCGCCTGCCTGCTTCTGCAGAACACGCCCGACGATTTGAAGTTTCTGATGGTGGACCCGAAGCGGGTGGAGTTGACCTCGTATAACGGCATTCCGCATTTGCTGACGCCGGTGGTGGTGGAGATGGAGCGGGTGGTGAACAGCCTGCAGTGGGTGACGCGGGAGATGGACGAGCGTTACCGCCGCTTCGCCAAGAGCGGGACGCGCAACATTGGCGATTACAACAAGCGGGCCGAGACGACGGGCGAGAAGAAGATTCCGTACCTGATTGTGATTATTGACGAGTTGGCCGATTTGATGCTGCTGGCCCCGGACGAAACCGAGCGGACGGTGACCCGCCTGGCGCAGATGGCGCGCGCCACCGGCATTCACCTGGTGATTGCCACCCAGCGCCCGTCGGTGGACGTGGTGACCGGCCTGATCAAGGCTAACTTCCCGGCCCGCGTCGCCTTTGCCGTCGCCTCTTCGGTGGACAGCCGGGTCATCCTCGACCAGCCGGGGGCGGAGAAACTGCTGGGGCGGGGCGACATGCTCTTTCAAGCGCCGGATGCTTCACAGCCGCTTCGCATGCAGGGTGTGTTTGTGTCGGATACCGAAATTCAGCGGCTGGTGCGCTACTGGAAGGGCGCGCGCGGCCTGGACGAGAGTGTCGCGCCGCCTGCCGACGCCGTGCCTGCGGTGAGCGTCGGCGGCAGCGGGATGGCGGCCAAACAACAGCCGTTGTGGGAGGAAATGCGTGAGGCCGAACGCAAAGCCGAAGGCGAAGACGATTTGCTCGAAGAGTCGATCAAGGTGGTGCGCGAGATGCGCAAGGCGTCCATCACCTTGCTTCAGCGCCGCCTGCGGATTGGCTACACCCGCGCCGCGCGGTTGATTGACCTGCTGGAGGAGAAGGGCATCGTCGGCCCGGCCAAGACCGGGGCGCAACACCGCGAAGTGATCGGCTACAGCGACGGGACGATAGAGCCGGCGAAACCGGACGCGGATGCGGAGCATACGCGGCGGTGGAGTGCGGAGGAGTGAGGGGCGGGGACAAGGTTTGCTCGACGCCAGAAAAAGTCATATGCCTCGGGTTGGGTTGTTCGTTTAGGCACAGCAGGGGCGTTCAGGGAATGCACTTGATGAATTTGTCGAAAAGAACTACAGTTCGACATTGACACAGGAGCTCAGGAAACCAAGACATAAATTGCTGAACACAGTTGTGATTAGCTCGAAAAAGCCCGATTTCAGGCTCAAAATGAGCCAAATGGGCCTGGCGAGAACTGTGTTGTGTAATTAGAGGCCAACTTTCCTGAGGTCCTGTGACAACAAGATATAGATTTTGATATAGTATGAGTGGAATTCGCCCCAGCGTTACACTCCGCCGACGTTGGGTCTGGTATCCGCAGGCCACTCTATAAGAGTGGCCTTTGTTTTTTAGGGAAAACTTATGAACACAACCCGTATCGCTATTTGTACTTGTTTAGCGTCAAGATGTATCCAGCAAGGGCGGAGCTAAGGACTTGAGCGTACTGCCCACATTCCGCTGGATATGGATCAGCGAGTCCAAGAGGGAGAAGCCTTGTTGCCGACAGGTGACCAGAACACTGGCCAAAATCGAATGGGTCTCGGCCCCGCCTTCGGTGCGGTTGCAACCACCGGTCTTGCGAGTGATCACCGCCGGGCGCAACATCCGCTCGGCTTGATTGTTGGTCGCGTCCAAGCCCTCCACATACAGGAAGCGCAACAAATGCGCCCGATGCTTGCGCAGGCGTTTGGCAAAGCGGACATTGTCGGCGTCGGTCAATTGCCGCCGGGAGTCGATCAGCGCGTCCAATCGAGCTTCGAGCCGGGCCGCTTGGGCGGCAAAGTCGGCCGCGGGCAGGCTCGGCTTTTGGTCCCGCAACTGCAGAGCGGCGCGCAACATGTCGGTCACCTCGCGGGCGAAACGCACCGCGCCGCCCGTCTTGCTCTCGTTCAAGGCACTCAGGTCTTTGAGCAGATGCCCCACACACTTCTGCTTGAGCCAGTCGGCCAGGGCCTGATGGTCATAGGCGGTGAAACAATCCGAGGCCAAGACCCCAGCGAAGGCTTCGCCCAGAATCTTGACCACGACTTCATGGCCGCGTCCGTTAGCAATGGTGTAGACGGTCAAGTCCCGATTGGTGAAGACCCACAGCCAAGCCGACAGCGTCCCGATGCGCCAGCCGGTTTCGTCGGCGTGGACGACCGCGCTCTGGCCGATCAGGTCAATCAACTCGGCATACACCGGGCGAGCCTGCTCGGCCAAGCGGGCATCGGCTTGACACAAGCCGCCCCGGCTGATGGGCAAGCCAAAGCCCACGGCCAGCACTTCCGCCACCTTGCCATAGGGCACGCCCAGCCGGTGCTTCAGGTCAGCCGCCAGGGCTTTGGCCCGCGGGCCAATGACGACCCCGGCCGCGCCGGTGGCGTCCGAAATTTGTTCCGGGTGGCGCGAGCGAACCCGTTGCCCACAGTGCGCGCACTGCCCGCTGTGGGTCACATAGCGCGTCACCGTCGGGGAGACTTCGGGAATATCGACCACGAATTGCTCATGGTCTTTGACGTCGGTCACCCCACCCCCGCACACCGGGCAAGCCGCCAACGGTTGCTCCTTGGTTTCCTTCACCTGCTCGGGCGTGGGCCGCGGCCGAGACCGAAACTGACCCTGGCCCGCTTTGCGCCCCGGCCGTTTCGGGTTCTCGACCCGCCGTTGGCGGGCGAAGGGCGTCGCTTGGCGCTGGGCCGCCCGTTCCCAGTCGGCCAGCCGTTGCTCCAGTTCAGCGACCCGCTGTTGCAACTGCTCAATGAGCGCCTCGCGTTGCCGAAGTTGGCTTTCCAACTCAGCCAGACGAACATCGCGCGCATCCGTCACGGGTAGCAAATCGTTATCGGGGTCGGTCATCTCTGCCAATGTAGTTCATTCGTTGCCGCTTGTCTATTGTCAAACGCCTGCTCTTTTCCGGCTATTTGACACTTGCTTGCGGTATCGTGCCAGGTTCAACGCTAAACAAGTACCGCTATTTTTATTGACGGCGGTTACTTGGACGCAACCACCCGCTCTGAATGCGGCGGCATCAGGATTGATTACGCCAAATTGGCGCAGAAGTTGGCAGACCGAGTCTTCCTTCACTCGCGCCGCGCGGTTGATTGACCTGCTGGAGGAGAAAGGCATCGTCGGCCCGGCCAAGACCGGTGCCCAACACCGCGAAGTGATCGGCTACAGCGACGGGACGATTGAGCCGGCGAAGCCGGACGCGGATGCGGAGCACACGCGGCGGTGGAGCGCGGAGGAGTGAGCGGCGGCAAGAGGGCTTGCTCGACGCCTGCAAGGGTCGCGTGCTTCAGCATGCGCCTGTCTACCCGGCCATTACCAACTCAGGAGTGATGGGTTTGGCATCTAATAGTAGATGCCGGTTTATAATAGTAGATAGTGGCCCAAAGCATCTACTATTAGATAATTGCATCTAAAGGTAGATGCCTTTTCCGGCTACTACAGGTTGGGCCGCTTTGATACCGAACGAGGTCAGTTAACGTCGTCGTAAAAGGATAAATCCTCTATGACCCAGCCGAACAGTATCGCAGACCCGACTGCCTCCCACGCGGCTATTGACACTCTCGCCTGGCTCATCGAAGATGCCTTCGAAGGCGATCCGAGCCACTCACTCATAGCAAATGTTCACGATTTATCCGAAGAGGATTGGACGGCACTCCCGCTCGGCGCGGGCCGCTCGATCGCCAACATTCTGGAGCACGTCGCTTGGAGCAAATGGATGTATGAGGATTACGCCTTTGGCTCAGCCACCCTACGCGGCGACCAACCGCCTCTCATTCCCGCTCCAGGGGTGCGCGCACGTCCCCACAGGGAACTCCTCGTTTGGCTGACCGATGGGCACCTGCGTTGGCTTGCTTCTGTCCGCGCCCTTTCCGACGACGCGGAACTGGATCGCAAGCGCCTCACCAATTGGGGCGAACGCTGGCCGACCCGCGCCATTATTCGCATGGTGATCGCTCATGATCTCTACCATGCTGGCGAAATCAACCACCTGCGTGCACTGCTGCATGGCACTGATCGCTGGCCTTATAAGTAAGGCTGAAATGACTCTCAGCCTGGCTTGGCATGTAACACGGCGGCCCAACACTGCATGAACCCGACGAGTGCTACTGGCGCGAAATCATAGTTGGCTAGTAATGCCCCGCACTCGCGGGTTATGCCCACGTTGGGCAGCAATTTCGTGATTGTATTGGGATATGAATGGAAACAATCTTAAGAAAGAGCGTAGAATCAGTAGTTCACGAAAAGGCTTGAGCATGGCAACCTTAGTTCCGACCAAGGAGACCAACCAGGAACTGTACGACTGGATGGTTGGCCAGCTTTCTGCCTTGCATTACCGGGCCTATCAACTGGCGGTCGATCTCGCTCGCAAAGCGCTGCGCTCAACATGAGCTTGGGCTGGATCGAACTGACTTCAGTTTTATCAAATTTGATCACTGGATAGTCCAAGGCAGTCGAAGAGTTCAACAAGAAGATGAACGCTTTAGCTTTGGCCGAAAGCTAGCAGGCAGCGCGATCTTCCGGCTGAAATCGGCGTCGGAGGGGCTTTCGGCTCAATTCGTGGCTGCACCGAACCCGCTCGATCCCGATATGCCGACGGTTTCATCGCGGCGCTGACATTCGACCCACCCAGCTTTTTCATCGGCGATTTCGCCTCGGCATGACGGTCGATCGCGTTTTATAGCCTGACAACGCAGAATGTTCTTGGACCAACGTCCACATTCACAGAGACGAATATTTGGAATCCGGAGGCCTCGCCAGGGGAAGGTTTCAATCCTACAAACTTTCTCACTACACTCGTTGTGATTTGGGAACATGTGCCGCAATGGAAGGACAACCCCGCCTCTGAGAGAGGAAGACTTTATGGCAACTAAAAACAAAAAACAACCTCGCAAACGCACAAGGCCCGGTAAAACTTATGGTGATGTCATTACGGTCACTGATGTTGGGCCTGGAGCAGCGGTGGCAGCTGGCCGAGGGGCTGCGGCTGGGGTGGCCCCATCGCTCAATCAAGATGTATTTGCTCTATGGCGCAACAACTTGGCGGCAAAGATTGACGCTCACCCGCATCTTTCGAGCGACGAAAAGCAGGATGCAAAAGACCAGCTTGAAACGATAGAACAGGAGGCCGCAAAAGGCAAAAAAGCTGATCCTGGCCGCCTTGAGAAACTGCTCAATACCCTAACTGCCATGGGCCCCGACATTTTAGAAGTTGCCATCGCCACCCTGGCCGGCCCGCTGGTTGGCATCGGATTGGTCGTCAAAAAGGTTGGAGAGAAAGCAAAAATCGAAGTTGAAAAGAAATAGTCGGCAATGCAAGTTAGGCATTGCCAGGTGAGCTATGAGCAAACAAGGCCCCAAAAAGAAGGAGAAGTCTGCAAGCCCCGCCTCCCCCAAGAAGGCAAATTTACCGGGCGATCATATTGCCGTCGAGAAGATTGGCGCCGACAGCGCGGTCGCTGCCGGCCGAAACGCAAAAGCCATCCGTATCGGCAATATCACTATTGATCTCCGCTTGCTCCCTGTTGTCGTGCTTTTGGCGGTCATCATCGGAGTAATGGCTTACATGCTTGTGCCAAAACGCCCCGAGAAGATGTCACATGAATTCAATGTTGCCATTGCAGAGTTTATTGTAGTGAATGCATCGGGCCAATCCGTAGCAAGCAGAGATGGTTACAATCTTGCTGCCTTCATGTACAAACGGCTTGAAGCCAGCTTCTCAGAATTGGACAAGAAGACCATCGATTACGAGCTTTGGCCACCCGAGTATACCGGAGTGATTACAGGAGGGTTGAAAGAAGCAGAGGCACTGGCCAAGCGGATTGATGCCGACGTCGTCATTTATGGCGTAATTACTCAGGCTGGCCCGGACTCAACCTTTGCACCCGAGTTCTACGTACATCCTCAGGGCTTTGAGCAAGCAGAAGAAATCACTGGCGAGCATAAAATGGGCAGTCCGGTATTCGTGCCGTTGCCGTTTGAGACAAGTGAGCTACAAGACACAAAGAACCCGGCCCTGAGTGCGCGGGCTAATGCTCTGAGTCAGATTGCAATCGGTCTGGCCTATTATTCAATCGACAACTATGAAACCGCAATCGAGTATTTCCAGCGAGCCGAAGCAACCCAGGGCTGGCTGTCCAGCGCCGGCAAAGAGGTGGTCTACCTGTTGCTGGGAAATGCTACCAGTCGGCTGGCGGCGAGGGATAAAACGATAGATTGCCTCGACACCGTTACTAACGACTGCCCTATGACTGCGATTGCGTTCTACGATCAGGCACTGGCCATTAACGGCGATTACGCTCGAGCAGCTGTTGGGCGAGCTGGGGTGCTATACCTGCTGGCAATCGGCGATCCTAAAGATCCGTCTCAGCCAATCGATCAAACCAGATTAAATGAAGCAGAAGCAGAATTTGAGAAAGCTCTCTCCTATCAGGATGCGCCAGAGAATGCTAATATTGCAATCAAAGTAAATTTTGGGCTAGGCCAGATTTTCCTGGTTCGTTATTTGGCTAATAAAGACAGTGCCTGGCTGGAGCAAGCCCAAACCAAGTTTGAGAGCGTTGTGCAAGAATATGATTCAGGCAACTGGCGGATTGTCGATATTGCCGGACATGCTCATGCGCGTTTAGGAAAGATTGCCATGTGGCAAAATGATCCTGCGACTGCCGTTGAGGAATATACGAAGGCAATTGAACTGGTAACGCCATATTATCAGGCCTACTATCACACGCGGCTGGGCAAAATCTACGCCGATGCTCAGCAGACAGAGGCTGCGATTGAGGCTTACCAACACGCTATTCGTATTTCGGAATCGCTAGGGGACGAGGCCGGTGTCGAGCAATACTCGGCTTGCCTGAAAGAACTTGAGTCATCGTCTGTGGTAAAAGATTGTGAAGGCCGTTGAACCTAGACACATCCAGAGGTTAGGAGGGACCTGATGCCCAAGCTCAGTTCAAAATATGTTGGGTTACTTGCACTCCTGGCGGCCCTCTGGGCCTGTGGTGAAATAACACCCCAACCCGATCCTGTGCAGCCAACTCCGGTTCCTCCCTCGACCCCTCCACCCGTTGCGGCGGCAACTCCCCTGACCGATATTCCACCGAACACAGCGCCGCCACCGGAGATAGTGACTCTCGGTGAGACAACAGAGCCCCTGCCACCCACAGCAACACCTCCTGCTTTGCCGCTATCAGAAACCCCGGTTACGCCAGTGGCGAATATCAAGCCAGAATTATTAGAGGAATTATTCTTTACAGGGGCTGGCGGCGGCTTCAGTTGTGACGGGCCAGTTTATCTGGAGCCAAACCATCCCGAGATATCATTCGGCACGAACATTATAAACCAATTCACGTTCTGTTTTTTTGACTTCCCGATAAACGAACAAGTCAGAATTCAGTTGTTTGCGCCTGATGGAGTCGAACTGGCGTCCGGGGAATTCTTTGTTAGCGGCGCTCAGGTGTTTTGGATTCGGGCTGACGGTTCATTCGAGGACGTTGGTTTTTTTTGCCGCAAAGATGAGGTCTGCGCCGGGTCAAAAGATTTCTTTACGGTCGTAGATATACCGAGAAGGTCAAATGCTTCGCGCATTGTTGCGAGTTCCCAGACTGCTTATGCAGAACTCCAATTTGAGGTTAATCCCTGGATTGCCACCTGGTCAGGCGGTGCGAGCAACAGCATGGATCTTTTTAGGTTGGACGTTGCGCCCTGTGCTACCGTTTCCGCGCAAAGTGATCTGGTGATCACCGGCGGCGGCTTTGAACCCAATGCCAAAGTGCCCTTGGGCATTTACGCCTGGGTGGAGCACTATGAGCCGTTTGGCGCACGAGTTCATTATGATGTTTGGGACTTGGTTTACAGCCAAATGGCCGAGGCGGATGAATGGGGCCAGCTGAATCTTACAACAAAATTTAACCCCGCACGCCAGGCATCAGCGTATACAGTAATAGCTGTATTAGATGCCGTGTCTGAAAAGCTTGGCAGTGCCGGGCCTAATGATTGCATTGAGGTTGCTGATTCTCTCGTGGGGCCGCCAATCACCCTCATCGGTCAACACCGGGTCGTTCGCGGCGAGACACTGTTCTGCATTGGCCGAGCGTATGGGGTTTTGCCCTCGGCAATCGAGCAAGTCAATAATATTCCCAACCCCGACTCTTTGGAGGTAGGGCAGGTGCTTAAGATCCCGGAAGCGCCGTGGCCTACCATACCTGCAGGCCCAGCATGCCCCAGGCAGTTTGATTCTCCCTTTATAGGAGAATCCTCTACACCAGTCCCGTAATCGATATGTTGAGTATATCTGCGATCCTTCGGATATGGTTGCCGCTTATATCGCTGATGAGTGCTGTCTTGGCTTGCGTGGCAACGCCAAATGCGCCTCCATCAGTTTCGCAAACGCTGCGGAATGTGTCAACCATTTGAGACAACTTGGTTGAGAATTTAGTGTAGATCGTTCGTGTCTACACCCGTGATTTTGAGCACCTCCGGCGCCATGGCCGACGTTGCCTTCGGCGGGTTGATCCACACCGCCGGGTCAGGTGCAGTGGCCGAGGCCTTGCCATTGTTGTTGGCGGTGTCGGATTGAATGTGAGACATGGTTCAGTTTCTTTCTCCGCCCTCTACAGTAATTTATCACGAAAGTTGTCTCACTCATTGTGACACAGAGGGCAGCGTGAAGAGGAGTTCGACTTGCCAAGTGCCGGTTAGCGCTTGAGCAATTGTCTCCGAACTGGATTTACACGCCGGATTGCGCAACTGGGCTAACTTCAGCGGGTCGTGTTCGCCGGCCACGATCGCCCGCAGAATTTTCAGGCCGGTCACACCCGTGATATCCGTCAACACCTGAGCGAGTTGCAGGTTCATTTGTTGCAGGGCTTTCTGCATATGCAAAATATGGGCCGCACGGCGCTCCAGGAGTTCGGACCGGTGGCGCAAATAGATGCGCAACGCGCGCATTTCGGCATCAGGGCGAAACGAGGCGCTGAGCAAACCGAGGCTATGCAATTTCTGCAACCACTGGCAATCCAGATAGTCCGACTTGCGGCCTGGCACTCGCTTCAACTGCCTTGGCTCAACCAACCACGCCTCCAGGCCACGCCTCTCCAACAGCTCAAACACAGGAATCCAGTACACGCCCGTGCTTTCCATAGCCACGGTGTCGATATGACAGGCCACCAGCCAGTCCACCAACTGTTGCAAGTCGGGGGTAAATGTCCCGAAGCGTCGCACCGGCTCCGGGTCGCGCTCCGCTGGGACGCTGACCCAAATCTCCCGCGAGCCGATATCCAATCCGGCGGCATTCGGATATAAGCAGGTGAGAGTCTCTGTTGTGACTTTTGTTCCTTTCATCGTGACCTCCATGCAGAATGAGTGGCACGTCGCCCACTCATTCCCAAGACGGTCGTAGCATCTTGAATGGGGTCAGACACGCAAATGTATGCGCGCACGCCATGCTTCGCATATTGAAATCACGCGGGAATGAGAACCAGGTTCCTAATTGGGCTCAATGGCACCAGCGCGGTGTATGGTCTTGCTTTGGGCGAGTGTTCGCTCCATAATACTCCCGTTCTTCCAAGGCCGACCGTCTGCTCCGTGGTTTCTCGCGGACAGGAAAGCCGTGTGTGGCTTGGGAGGTTCCTGAGAAACCGTCAGGCAAGTTGACGACGATGAACGACCCGGGATACCGGTTTCTCCAATGAGGGAATGCCGTAAGGCGGCAGGGGGGATTGTAGCGGACGGCTTCACTCGGCTGGCCGCCGCTGACGCCGACCGTTAGCCGCCACAAGAAGTTGAGTTGGAGCAAATTGATGAAACGACTTGTTGAGATTCGTTCATATAACCTGAAGCCAGGGAGCCGTGATGAGTTCCACCGGCTGGTAACTCAGGCGTCTTTGCCTCTGCTGAAGCGATGGGGCGTTGATGTTGTCGCCTTTGGGCCGTCACCTCACGACGATGTTTCCTATTACCTGATCAGAACGTACGAGAGCCTGGAACATCGCCAATCCAGTCAGGATGCCTTTTACGGAAGCGCTGACTGGCGACAAGGCCCGCGTGAAGCGATTGTGTCGCTGATTGATAGCGATACATCCATCGTTCTCGAAATGGAGGCCCTGGTTGTGGATTCTCTTCGTAAAATGGCGTGGATGGCGGCTAACAAGGACATCCTGAGAAACCGTCAGGCAAGTTGACGATGAACGATGCGGGATGCCGGTTTCTCTGGTGAGGGAATGCGGCAAGGCGGCAGGGTTGATTCCTGAGAAACCGTCAGGCAAGTTGACGATAAACAACGCGGCACGCCGGTTTCTTTTTTGAGGGAATGCCGTAAGGCGGCAAGGTAGATTGCAGCGGACGGCGACTGGCGCCGCCTCTCCGCCAAGGTTGACAATTGTATATATTTGATGTATACATGTTGATATGGCCGACTTGCTGGATTTGTTGACCGAATGCGTTGGTTTTGAATGGGATGAGAATAACTCCAACAAGAACTGGGTAACTCATCAAGTTCTCTGGACTGAAGCCGAAGAGGCCTTTTTCAATGAGCCGCTAATTGTGGCGGCGGATGTTCTCCATTCCAGTCAGGAAGTCCGGTTTTTTGCCCTTGGACAAACCGACGCGGGTCGGCTGTTATTCTTGGCGTTCACAGTCAGAAATCAGAGGATACGAGTGGTTTCGGCTCGTGATCTGAGCCGGCGCGAAAGGAAGGTGTATCAACATGCCCAAAGCGAAACTGCGTCCGCGCAAGGCGAAGATGCCGAAGTTTGAAAACGAAGACCAGGAACGCGAGTTCTGGGCGACGCACGACTCAACGGAATATATTGACTGGCGAAAGGCGAAGCCGGTCAAGCTCTCTAATCTGCGGCTAACGACGCGGACGATTTCGATTCGGCTGCCGGAAGCCATGATTGAGCGGCTCAAAATGTTAGCTAATAAACGCGATGTGCCCTATCAATCACTGCTCAAGATGTTTGTCGCAGACAAGATAGAACAAGAGCTTCGGGGGGCCCGGTAATATCGTACTGCGCAGCCTTCAGCTCCCCGCCGCCGCTTCTCCCCTTCGGGCCGTGCGTGAGACTCGCTTCGCGGCCTCACACGACTCCTCGATTGGCCTGCTGTTTGAGCAGGTGCGACTTGCGGTCAGCGGTGGCGCGCCGGTTTCTCTGGTGAGGGAATGCCGCTGGAATCCGAGCAGTTGATTTCGGCCAAGCCTGCTCCCCTGGACGACTTTGAACGTGGGGTCATCCAACTCTATCGCAACGCAAAGCGAGAAGGAGTGCTCGTGTGACTTCGCAATATGCCGACGAAGAGGAACATTTATGGAAGACTTAACCGGCAAGCAACTCGGCCAGTATCGCGTCGTCGCGCCGCTGGGTGAGGGCGGCATGGCCGCCGTCTACAAGGCCTACCAGCCGGGCATGGATCGCTACGTGGCGCTGAAGATTCTGCCGCAGCACTTCGCCAAAGACCCGCTGTTCGTCGGGCGCTTTCAGCAGGAGGCAAAAGTGCTGGCAAAGTTACAGCACCTGCATATCCTGCCGGTGTTCGACTACGGCGAGGCCGAGGGCTACACCTACATCGTCATGCCGTTCGTCGAGAGCGGCACGCTCACCGATCTGCTCAAAGGCCAACCGCTGCCGCTCAAACAGATTCGGGCGCTCGTCTCGCAAATCGGCGACGCGCTCGACTACGCCCACTCGCGCGGTCTCGTCCACCGCGACGTGAAGCCCAGCAACGTGCTAATTGATGCGCGCGGCAACTGTCTGCTCACCGATTTCGGCATCGCCAAGATCGTCGAAGGCACGGCGAAGTTCACCGGCACCGGCGGCCTCATCGGCACGCCGGCGTACATGTCGCCCGAACAGGGGCGCGGCGACAAAGTGGACGCGCGCACCGACGTATACGCGCTCGGCGTCATGCTCTATGAAATGGTAACCGGGCGCGTGCCGTTCGACGCCGAAACGCCCATTGCCATCGTCTTCAAACACATTCAAGACCCATTGCCGCCGCCGAGCACCCTCAACCCGGACATTCCCGACGCGCTGGAGCGGGTGATCCTGAAGGCGCTGGCTAAAGACCCCAACGATCGTTTTGCTGCCACCGGGGAGATGGTGCAGGCGTTGCAGGCGGCGCTCCCGGATGTGACTCAACCGGCCATCTCGACTCCAACCGTGCCGCAGAAAAAGATTCCGCCGCCCACGCCAGCCCGAAGGCCGAAATGGCTGTTGCCCGCGATTGGCGCGGGCGCGGCGGTGGCCTGTCTGGCGCTGATCGCCGTGATCGGCGGCGCGTTCATGACCGGGCTGATCGGCGGCACGCCCGCGCCCACCACGCCTTTCATGGTGGCGGCGGCCCCGGCGACGACAGCCGCACCTACCATGATCGCCTCCCCCACCTTCGTATTGGAGGCAGCGGCCACGCCCACCATCGCCGCTACACCCGTGCCGCCCGTCACTTCACCGCCGTTCACCTGCACGGATGCTATCGGTTGTGTGGACATCGCCCCTGGCGCGCCCATCCATATTGCCTATGCACTCACCGTTTCGGGCGCGACGGCCCCGCTGGGCGAAGACAGCAAGGGCGCCATCGAGATCGCCATTGACGATAAAGGCGAACTGCTCGGCCACAAGATCGAGCTGACCGGCGAAGACACGCTGTGCAACGCCGAGGGTGGACAGATAGCCGGAACCAAACTCGCGGCTGACCCAACTATCGTGGGTATCATCGGCACCAACTGCTCCAGCGAAGCCCGCGCCGCCATGCCGCAAATCTCAAGAGCCGGCATGGTCATGATCTCGCCGTCCAACACCAACCCCGACCTGACCAACCCCGATCACCCCGATCATCATCCGGGCTACCTGCGCACCGCCCACAACGACCTGTTCCAGGGCCGCGTCACGGCGGAATTCGCCTACAATGAACTGGGCCTTAGGACAGCGGCCACCATCCACGACGGCAGTCCCTATGCTCAAAGCCTGCAGGAAGTCTTTGCCAACGTCTTCAAGGAACTGGGCGGCACGATCACGGCTCAGGAAGCGGTCAACGTCGGCGACACCGACATGAAACCGATGCTGACCAAGATTGCGACCGGCAATCCGGAGATCATCTACTTCCCGATCTTCGAGCCGGAAGGCGACCTCATCGCCGCGCAGATGGGCCAAGTCGCCGGCCTGGAGAACACGATCAAGTTGGGCGCGGACGGCTTGTTCGCCGACACCTTCCCCGAAGGCGCAGGCGACGGCGCGGTCGGCATGTACCTCTCCGGTCCCTATGTTGCTGGCGCGGCCTACGGCGAGTTCCTCAACAAGTGGAAGACCAGATTCGGCGGCGTTCCGCCCAGCGGTTTCCACGCCCACGCCTACGACGCGACGAACATTCTCTTCGCGGCGATCGAGAAGGTGGCAGTCAAGGATGCCGACGGCACGCTCCACATCGGCCGCCAGGCTTTGCGGGACGCCATGTACTCTACCAAGGACTACAATGGCCTGACTGGCAAACTGACCTGTGACGCGAATGGCGACTGCGCCACCGGCGAGGCCCTGGGCGTCTTCAAGCTCACGGAAGCCGAAGTGAATGGTGCCTGGCCGCCACAGGTATTCTGGCAGCCTGGTGATTAGCCCAGATGAGAAATGGTCCGAGCGCTTCCACTTCGCTCCGCAACGCGGCTGAACGCGACCGTTCGGCGGCTGACACAAGTAGCATGAAAGGCCAGCGGCAGAAACGCCCAAGCACCTTGATAACTGCATAGCCCTTCGCCCACTTTCAGCGCGGCCGGTTGGGTGCATTTCACTTTGGGGGCGGCGGTTGAAACCACGCCTACAAAACGCGACGCGGAGCGGACCTGCGCCGACTGAGTCCGCGCAGGCGGACTTGGCCTTGTGTTGCCGCGATTGCTAATCGCCAGGCAAAGCCTGCCCCAGGACTGAAATGCACCCTCGCGAAGCGGAGTCTTGCTTTTGGAATGTGTTGGAGCAATAATAGACCAAACGAGAAGATGTGTGGCCAATGGTGGCGCACTGGTTTCTCTGGTGAGGGAATGCCGTAAGGCGGCAGGGTTGATTGCAGAAGTTATCGCCATTGGCAGTTCTATTCGAGAAATTGTGCGCCTGCGAAAGAGGTGCGGATGCGGGGCACGCTTCGCGGCCCGCGTGGTGGACTGCTCGGCCATTGCGAACTGTTTTCCGTTTGGACACGCCTACTTGTCCCGCCCCGCACCGCTGAACCGGAACGTTGGGCGCTTCGCTCCATCTCAAAGCAATCGTGACGGCATAACCGTGCATGGCAACTTATCTTGTCGCCAGCGGCGAATGGAATAGTGCCAGCACTTTCAAGGAGACACTCTGATGACATCCATTCCCTGGCAAAAGTTGGTGGCGAAGTATCAACAGCCCGATACGCGGCGCAGTGCCTGGCAGGTGGTGAATAGTTTTGGGCCATATGTGCTGTTGTGGACGCTGATGGTGTGGAGTTTGCGCGTGTCGTATGCGTTGACGTTGGTGCTGGCGGTGTTCGCGACGGGGTTTATGATTCGGATCTTCATTATTATGCACGATTGCGGGCATGGGTCGTTTTTGAAATCGCAAAAGGCGAGTAATGCGTTGGGGGCGGTGTGCGGGTTCTTGACCCTGACTCCGTATTTTCAGTGGCGGCACAATCATGCGTTGCATCACGCGCATGCGGGGAATTTGTCCAAGCGGTTGCAGTGGGATTTGCCGATGACGTTGACGGTGCGCGAGTTTTCGGCTCTGCCAGAGTGGCGCAAGCTGTTGTATCGCGTGTATCGGCATCCGTTGGTATTGTTCGTGTTGCTGCCGCCGTTGTTGTTCTTTATCGGGCAGAGGCTTGGTTCGCCGGGCGGCGGCAAGCGCGAGCGCGAGAGTGTGATTCTTACGAATGTGGTTTTGGTGGCGTTGGCGGTGGGGTTGGGGATGTGGATTGGGTTCAAGGAGGTGGTGTTGATTCAGGCGCCGATTACGGTGATGGGGTCTATGGTGGGGGTATGGTTGTTCTATATTCAGCATCAGTATGAGGAGACATATTTCAAGGAGGAGGAAGAGTGGGATTATTTGTTCGCCGCGTTGAAGGGGAGTTCGTATTATAAGTTGCATCCGGTCTTGCGTTGGTTTACAGGGAATATCGGATTGCATCATGTACATCATCTTAGTCCGCGCATTCCGAATTATCGGTTGCAGGAGTGCCATGATGAGAATCCCGAGTTGCAAGACGTTCCAACGTTGACGTTGAAGAGCAGCCTCAAGTGCGCGACGTTGCGGTTGTGGGACGAGGAGATTGGGAGGATGGTGGGATTTAGCGAAGTCCGAGGTCGAACATCCACTCCCCAAGGTTGATTGACGATGGATGCGCACCGTCGAAACGGTGAACCGCTTTCACAGGGAATGCCCTAACATGCGTGACCTGGACGGCATTGTTTTGTAGCGAGTTTCGCGCAGTTCTCGGGTAGAGAGGAAAATTGACACGCATTGCCCTGATCTCCGACATTCACGGTAACGACCTGGCTCTGGAAGTTGCACTGGATGACATCCACAGAGAGCGAGTCGATCAGATCATTTGCCTCGGCGATGTAGCCACGTTAGGGCCGCAACCTCGCGAAGTGATCGCCCGGCTCAAGGCGTTGGGCTGTCTCTGTGTCATGGGCAACCACGATGCTTTTCTGCTCGACCCGGGTTTGATTCCTGCTTACACAACCGAGCCGATCATCGTCGAAACGATTGAGTGGTGTGCGCGTCAGCTCACCCGGGCCGACGTGGATTATCTGCGCTCATTTCTGCCGTCGGTCAGCCTTTCGCTGGACACAAGTAACACGCTCCTGTGTTTTCACGGCTCGCCAAAGTCAAACACGGATAATATCCTGGCGACAACGCCGCCCCCGGAACTGGACAAGCTGTTGGAGGGGCAAACGGCAACCCTGCTGGCTGGCGGCCATACTCACCTCCAAATGCTCCGCCAGCACAAGGGCGCCCTGATCGTGAATCCGGGAAGCGCCGGCCAACCGTTTGTCGAGACGACTTCACAAGGGCCGCCGCGCCTCCTGCCCTGGGCCGAATACGCCATCGTCAACTCGCACAACGGCGTGATCGGCATTGAACTGCGCCGGGTTCCTCTCGACCCCGACGCGCTGAGACAGCGGGCGTCGGCGAGTGACGTGCCGTTGCGAGGCTGGTTGATACAGCAGTACGCGAAAGGATGAGGTGAAAGCGCTCGGTCATGCCCCCGGCCCGGCAAAACTCGACGATGATTTAGAGCAAGCTCAGACAGGAGACGCGATATGTGCCGAAGCATCAAACAACTCCGCCGCCCCGATCATCCGCCGCCCACCGACGAAGAACTGCAGGCCGCCGCTCTGCAATTCGTGCGCAAAGTCAGCGGCTATCGTATACCCTCCCAGGCGAACAAGGAAGCTTTTGATCGCGCCGTCGCCGAGATTGCGGTCTCGACGCGGGCGCTACTCGCAGAACTGGCAACGCGCGAACGAAGGCGCGGGCTATAAGCGAGTTTTCTAAGAGCCTGTTTGAAAAATGCTCAAAGCCCGCGTCCTCGCGGGCGTTCCCAACCGCGAGGACGCGGTTGGGGAGCAATTATTAAACAGGCTCTAAGAGTCGCGAGTTGCGAGATATAATAGCCACATGTCGCGATTCGTTTCGCCGTCTTTCAGGGCGGCATTTTTATTCCTGCTCGTCGTCACCTTCACCGGATGCGCTCTCGGTTCGTTAGACGGCGGCGGGCCGGAAGACACGCCGCTTATCCCTGCCACCGAGCTACCCACTCCAGAGCCGGTTGCCACCGACGCGCCAACGCCTCCGACGGTTGAGGCGCCACTGGCGACGGCGACAGCGCCTGCTTCATCACCCATCACCGTCGGCTTTGTCGCCCGCGCCGCCAACGCCCCTCCTGGCTCCATCCCGGCCCTCAGCCAGGACGGAATGCAAATCGCGGCCTCGATGGACTCGGCGTTGTTCCAGTTGGATGTGATCGAGATTGACGCCCTGAATTCCGCCGACCCCGACGCGGCGATCAACATGGCTATCGGTCGCGGCCACAAGATCGTCGTCGTCGCCGGGGCCGGCCTGGCCGGGGCGGCGCGCCGCGCCGCGCAAGCGCATCCAGACATCACCTTCGTCGGCGTAGATCAACCTGCTGATGAAACGCTTGCCAACTATTACACCCTCGGCGGCTCAGGCGACCGTCTCGATCAAGAAGGCTTCCTGGCCGGGGCGCTGGCCGGGTACGTGACGAAGGCGCGCATCGTCGGCGTTGTCGCCCTGGCGAACACGCGCGAAGGCAAGCTGTACGCCAACGGCTTCACCCACGGCCTGCGCTACTCGTGCGGCGATTGCAAATTGTGGACGATTGAGTTGGAGAGCGCCGCCGACCTGGAAACGGGCGCAGGCACGGCAGACCGCCTGAAGAACGTCAACGTGGATGTAATGTTCGCCGCCGCCGGGGAGGCAGGAGAGGCCGGGCTGAAAGCCGCCGCCGCGCAGGGAATGTGGGTGATTGGCGCGGGGCAGGATTATGCTTTGACTCTACCCTCAGCCGCCGATCGCGTGTTAGGCAGTGTCCTGCGCCGCCCCGATTTGACTCTGCCCTCCGTCATCACCGGCTTGCTCTCCGGCGCTCCGCCAGCCAAATCACTTCCGTTCGACCTTGCCAACGGCAACCTCACCCTTGCTCCCACCTTCGGCCCCGATGTCAGTCCGGCAGTCGTCCAACTGATGGATGACCTGACCGGGCAACTGGCCTCCGGCTTGCTAGATACGGGAGTCGATCCGGCGACGGGAGAGGTGAGATGAATGAAATCAGAAGTTTGTTACTGGCGCTGATTCGTAAAGCAGGTTATAAACTCTCTGGTGAAGCCATTCAATTTCGATCTGTAGGAAAGCAGGCTCGCTGTCATCATTTGGCGCTGGCAACGTTTCGCCATCAACGCAAGCCGGATCAAAAAGTCACGCTGACTGAACTTTTGCGGGTGTGTTAAAACAAAAAATCGGGGGGTGCCTGTATCAGGGCACTCGCAGTCTGCTTACACCGTCCGGTAAAGGATAAGATTCAGCAGACCACCCGATTTCCTGTGAAAGACTATAAGACAAAGCTAGTCCTTTGTCAATATCAAAACCGGATAAAAAAATGAGCCCCTCTACCGACCTCAACCCCTCTCCTCGCCTCCTCCTCGGCCCCGGCCCCAGCGCCGTGCACCCGCGCGTCCTGCGGGCGATGGCCACGCCCCTCATCGGCTACCTCGATCCTGAGTGGCTGGCCCTGATGGACGAAGAACAAGCCCTGCTCCGCGAAGTGTTCCTCACCCGCAACGCCCTCACCTTGCCCATGAGCGGCACGGGCAGTGCGGGCATGGAAACGGCGATTGGCAACTTCCTCGAGCCGGGCGACCGCGCCCTCGTCGGTTGTAACGGCTTCTTCAGCGAGCGCATGTGCGACATGGCCGCCCGCTACGGGGCAACCGTCACCCGCCTCGAGCGGCCCTGGGGCGAAGTCTTCACCCCCGATGAAATCGAAGCCGCCTTGAACAAAGGCGGCCCCTACAAAATGGTCGCCCTCGTCCACGCCGAAACGTCCACCGGCGCTCTGCAACCGCTCGACGGCATCGCCGAGGTCGTTCACCGGCACGGCGCACTGCTCATGCTCGACTGCGTGACCTCGCTCGGCGGCGCGCCGTTGAAGATAGACGAATGGGGCGTGGACGTAGCTTACAGCGGTTCGCAGAAGTGCCTGAGTTGCCCGCCGGGGCTGTCGCCGTTCACTGCCGGCGAGCGGGCGATGGAGGCGCTTCGCTCGCGCAAGAGCAAAGCGCCGAACTGGTATCTTGACCTGACGCTGATTGAAAAATACTGGGGCAAGGAACGGGCCTATCATCACACCCCGTCAACCACCTTGCACTACGGCTTCCGCGAAGGCCTGCGGCTGGCGCTGGAAGAGGGGTTGGAGGCGCGCTGGGCGCGGCACAGGACCAACGCCGAATATTTGTGGGCGAAGCTTGAGGCACTGGGCCTGCGCCTGCACGTCGCGCCAGCCAATCGCCTGCCGGCGCTGACCACTGTGCGCGTGCCGGAGGGTGTGGACGATGTGGCGGTGCGGACTCGCTTGCGCGATGAGTACAACATTGAAATCGCCGGCGGCTTCGGGCCGCTCAAGGGCCAAATCTGGCGGGTGGGGTTGATGGGCTTCTCCAGCCGCCGTGAGAACGTGGCGCTGTTAGCCGAAGCTTTCCGGGAGATTTTGCAAAGATAGACATGACAATTGTCATATGAAAACGGGAAAAAGCACACGCCAGCAGGATGCTGGCGTGTGTTAGTTTAACTTGCAATCAATCTTCCGAAGTCTCATAGACTTCGGAAGATTAGCATCAAGACCCAAGGGAGTCTTTGAGGTTGTGTTTGATGGCGTAGGCGGCGGCCTCGGCCCGGTTGGCGACTGCCAGCTTGGAGAGGATGCTGGAGACGTAGTTGCGCACCGTGCCTTCGCCCAAGTGCAGGCTTTGGGCGATCTCGCGGTTCGTCCGGCCATCGGCCACCAGGGCCAACACCCGTCGCTCCTGCTCGGTCAACTTAGCAAACGCCTCGGATTCAAATTGGCGGGCGGCCCGGCGCACCTCGGCGAAGACGCGCTCGGTGATAGCCGGGTCCAGAAGCGAGTCGCCCCGGCCCACTGTTTCAATCGCCCGAATCAAGTCTTGCCCACCGGCTTGCTTCAAGACATAGCCCGCCGCGCCGGCGCGGATGGCGGCGAAGAGCGTTTCGTCTTCGGCGTAGCTGGTGAGCATGATGATTTTGGTTTCGGGCAGGTCGTTGGTAATGTCGCGGCAAACATCAATGCCGCTCGTTCCCGGCAGGCGGATATCCAAGACGATAACATCCGGCTTGTGGGCATTGGCTTTGGTGACGGCTTCGCTGGCGCTGGCGGCCTCGGCCACCACTTCCATATCAGGGTGGCGGTCAATCAGGGCGCGCAGGCCCAGCCGTACCACTTCGTGATCGTCCACTAACATGATTCGCTGGCGTTTCATAGGCCAAAGTATAACCGGAATCGGCAGATCGCGAAACCATGTTCGCGTCGCGCGTGGCAGTTCAATTGCAGCGCGGCGGGCGGCGCGCTTCGCGAACTGCTGCCCGAACTTCCGTGATGCGCTGAAAATGGATATTCGACTGGCATTGTCGGATTGCTCATTCACCGATACAATCGGGAGTCGTGACGCAGGTTTTCGCCTTACGATCCCCGCAGGAACTTGAGCGGATGAATGCTCAATTAATTGCCCTGCGCGATTCTGTGCTGGCAATTTCTTCGGATCTGTCTTTGCCGGAGGTGTTGCAGCGCATTGTCGAGGCCGCCGCGAGTTTAGCCCAGGCCCAATATGCCGCCCTCGGCGTTCCGGACGAGGTGGGGACGATGCTGACTGAGTTTGTCACCACCGGTTTGTCACCCGAAGAAAGGGCGCGCATCGGCCACCCGCCGAAAGGCCTGGGCCTGCTGGGGGTGATATTGCGCGAGGGCAAGCCACTGCGCATCCGGGAGATCACAGCTGACCCTCGCATGGAGGGCTTCCCCCCCGGCCACCCGGTGATGGGCAGTTTCCTTGGCGTTCCCATCGTTTACAAAGACCAGTGCCTGGGCAATCTTTACCTCACCAACAAGCAGGGCGCAGATGAATTCACCGAGGCCGATCAGGCTCTGATAGAGTTGCTGGCCGCGCACGCCGCCAGCGCGATTCAAAATGCCCGTTTGTATTACGCTACTATTGAGCGCAGCCGGGAACTGGAGGAGCGCAATCGTGAGCTGGCCGCGCTTAATGCCGTCGCCGTCGCCACCAGCCATCATCTTGATCTCAATCTGGTGATGACCGAGGCCCTGGATCAGGTGTTGTCGGTTTCGGGCGCGGAGGCTGGCGAAATTTTCTTGCGCAACGAAGTCAGCGACGAGATGGTGCTGGCCCTGCACCGGGGCGCTTTCCCGGAGGCCTTTCAAACGATTACTACCTTCAAGCTGGGCGAAGGCTTTCCGGGCCAGGTCGCTCTTACGGGACAGCCCATCGTTTCGAGCGATTTGGCGAACGACGGGCGCTATTTGCGCAAGCAGGTGGTTGCGGCAGGGTTTAAGGCCTACGCTTGTATCCCGCTAAGTTCAAGAGGCAAGGTGGTAGGGAGTATTGATTTGGCTGCCCGCGATCCAAACGCGTTTGACGACTCCAGCCTGACTTTGCTGATGGGCATCGGACACCAGATTGGCGTGGCGGTTGAAAATGCCCGGCTGTACGAGCAGGTTGCCCAGTTGGCCGTGCTTGAAGAGCGCCAGCGCATTGGCATGGATTTGCACGACGGCGTGATCCAGTCCATCTATGCGGTTGGCCTGCAACTTGAATATATTCGCGGGCTGATTGACGATGGCGACCTGCACAAGGCCCGCGAGCGGCTGGGTGCGGCCGTGGAAGGGTTGAATCACACCATCAGCGACATTCGCTCGTACATTCTCGATCTACGTCCGCTCCAGTTTCAGGGCGACGATCTCGTCGATGGGTTGCGCAAGCTGGCCGTCGAGTTCAAAGCCAACACGCTGGTGGTGACCGATCTGGAGCTGGCTCCTGAAGCGAATCAACACCTTAGCCCGGAGGCGCGTATCGCCCTCTTTCAGATTACGCAGGAGGCGCTGGCGAACGTGGCCAAGCACGCCCGCGCCAGCCATACCCTGCTCCGCCTCAAAGCCGATGCGGATCGCGTGACGTTGGAGGTTAAAGACAATGGGCAGGGCCTGCCGCCTCGGGGCGCTCCCCGGCGGGTGGGGCACGGCCTGTTGAACATGAACCGGCGGGCCCAGGCCATCGGCGCCGAATTTGAAGTCATTAGCCACCCTGGCAAAGGGACGACGATCCTGGTGCAAGTCCCGGCTCACAATCAGGCTGACCAGCAAAGCTCAAACGGCGCGCAACAAAATTGAGGCGAGGAGAGCCAGGCTCGCCCCGCCTTTCCCCACACCAAGCATCACTTTCTACAGGAGAATTTCATGACGTATCAACACCTCAAGATTCCGGCAACGGGCGGGAAGATTAGCATCGTTGACGGCGCGCAGGGCGTCAACGTGCCCGATCAACCCATCGTGCCCTTCATCGAAGGCGACGGCACGGGCCGGGACATCTGGCGGGCCTCGGTGCGCGTTCTGGACGCCGCCGTTGCCAAAGCTTATGGCGGCCGGCGGCAGATTCAATGGATGGAAGTCTACGCCGGGGAAAAGTGCTTCAACCAGTTCAGCACCTGGTTGCTGGATGAAACGGTGGACGCATTCCGGGAATATCTGGTGGGGATCAAGGGGCCGCTCACCACACCCATCGGCGGCGGCATCCGCAGTCTCAACGTTGCCCTGCGTAAACTGCTCGACTTGTATGCCTGTGTCCGTCCGGTGCGCTGGTTCAACGGCGTGCCGTCGCCGGTCAAGCGCCCGCAGGATGTAGACATGATCATCTTCCGCGAGAACACGGAGGACATTTACACCGGCATTGATCTGGAAAACGGCTCCGAAGACAACGTCAAGTTCAAGGCCCTGCTCAAGGAACACTTCCCGAAGGAATATGCCAAGATTCGCTTCCCCGACACGGCCGGCATCGGCGTGAAGCCGGTTTCGCAAGAAGGCACCGAGCGGCTGGTGCGCTCAGCCATCAACTACGCGCTCGCCAACAAACGCAAGAGCGTCACCTTTGCTCACAAGGGCAACATCATGAAGTACACCGAAGGCGCCTTCCGCAACTGGGGCTATGCCCTGACCGAGCGCGAGTTTGGCGACAAAGTGTACACCTGGGATCAATGGGAACGCACCAAGAAGGAAAAAGGTGAAGAGGCGGCTAATGCCGAGCAAAAGGCGGCCCTGGCTTCCGGCAGGCTGTTGATCAAAGATGTGATCGCTGACATCGTCTTCCAGCAAACGATCACCCGCGCCACCGAGTTCGACGTGATCGCCACCATGAACCTGAACGGCGATTATCTGTCGGATGCGCTGGCGGCGCAGGTGGGCGGCATCGGCATCGCCCCCGGCGGCAACATCAACTACGACACCGGCCACGCGGTCTTCGAGGCCACGCATGGCACTGCGCCCAAGTACGCCGGCCTCGACAAGGTGAATCCCGGCTCAGTCATCCTTTCCGGCGAGATGATGTTGCGCTATATGGGCTGGACAGAAGCCGCCGACCTGATTGTCAAAGGCATGGACGGCGCGATTGGAGCCAAGACGGTGACTTATGACTTTGCCCGGCTGATGGAAGGAGCGAAGGAAGTGAAGTGCAGTGAGTTTGGCGATGCGGTAATCTACTGGATGGATGGCAAGAAGGAAATGGGAGGAAATGCGGGAAACAAAGGAACTGGGAAAGCGAAGAAAGCGACAGCTAAGAAGAAAGCAACGGTGAAGAAGAAGGTGGTTGCCAGGAAGAAGGCGGTGAAGAAGGCAAAGCGGCGGTAAGAGAGATTGCAAGCTAAATGCAATGCCGTCTCGTTCGACATTGCGCCACAACGTCTTTTGTTTGGCTTTTGGCCTTCATTTCTCGCCTTCCCCGTTTGTGGCGAAATGGCGAATTATTCCACCCCCACCCGTTTTTCTCTTGTCGGATGATTAGAAAAAACTTAGCCATTCTGCATTGACACTGGTCTGTGGTATATTCTTTGGCGGGTATCCGTTGCATTCCCGGATACGAGAGACACAGGCGAAATGTTCCCGCGTTCAAATCAGAACTGGTTGAGGGCGCTCCAGGAACCACCCGGCGAGGCCCAGGCTGAAGCGCTGGACGAATTGCACGACTTCCTCCTGCGCGCAGTCCTGGTCTACTTGTCTCAGAACCGCAACGAGTTGGCCGATTGGGGCCGTCAGGCTGTGCGCGGCCTAGCCGAAGACCTGGCTCAGGATGCCCTGCTGGAAATTCGTGACAACCTCAACACCTTTCGCGGCGAGGCCAAGTTCACCACCTGGGCCTGCCAGATCGTCATCAACCGGGCGGCCAGCGAACTGCGGCGGCGGCGTTACAGCGACTTCTCGCTCGACAGCCTGCGCGAGAACGAACCGGCGGTTTTCCAATCCCTGGCCGCCGACAAAGAAAAGGCCGAGCCGGAACACGTGGCCGAACGGCGCAACTACCTGGCGTTACTGCGCGAGATTGTCGAGACCGAACTCAGCGAGCGCCAGCGGGCGGCCATCACCGGCGTTCACTGGCAGGGCCGCTCGATGGAAGAAGTGGCCGATGCGCTTGGCATCACCCGCAACGCGCTCTACAAGCTTCTGCACGACGCCCGCAAAAGCATTCGCGACCAACTCTTAGCCCGCCACCTGACACAGGGCGATATTTTGGCCGCCTTTGAAGAATGATGGTAAGATAATGCCTGCCCACAGCGTCTAACCTATTGGCGCAGAGGGTTGCAATCCTGCTGAACATCCAAAATTTATCCTCACGGGAGAACAAAAGTGGACCGCAATCAATTTCTGCACTGGCTAGAACAGATTTATTCCACACGCGATCAGGAGATTGACTGCGAGAAATTGCGGGAATTTCTCCCGGCCTACGTGGACTTTGAAGTAACCAAATCGAGCCAGACTCCTACGGGCGACCGCCTCGAACTGGTGGCCGTCCACCTGGCCCAGTGCCCCGACTGTGCTGAAGAGCACGCCGCCCTGTTCACCGTCGCCCGCATGCTCGCCGACGGCAATTTGCCATACGCCGAGAAAAGCCTGGCGCTCTTCGAAGAAGAGCCAACTCCTGAAAGCGAAGCGGTGGCTTAATCAGCGAATGTTATTAAATATATGGCGGCCAGACCTGGAAATCTGGCCGTTTTCGTTTAAGACAAAACCTCATAGTCAAAGATCACAATTGCTCTCTAGCTCTTTCTACCGATTCCAGACCAAACCCTAACCAAACATCTGTAAGAAGCCGCCCTCACACATCGTCCTATCTATCAAGACCGGCAGTGTTTGCCGGATTCAGCCTCTTAATGAATGACTAGTTCGCTAGTTATTACTGGAGATGAACATGGGCGAGACATCCATTCTGTCCAAGATCGAGCGACTGCAAGACACCAGTAATTTTCGCGGCCAGCACTGGGAAGGCAGTTTTGAAGATTATCTCGACATCGTGCGCCACGACCCCAAAGTTGCGCGCTCGGCCTTCCAGCGCCTCTACGACATGATCGTCTCCTACGGCAGTGAAGAGTATACCCGCAACCGCGAAGCGCTCGTCCACTACCACTTCTTCGACGACCCATTTGAGAACGGTAAAGATGCCGTGTTTGGACTGGACAAGCCGCTGATGGACCTGGTGCGCATCTTTCAATCGGCGGCCAGACGCTACGGAACCGAGCGCCGCGTTTTGCTCCTGCACGGCCCGGTCGGCACGGCCAAAAGCACCATCGTCCGCCTGCTCAAGAAAGGCCTCGAGGCCCACACTCGCACCGAAGCCGGCCGCCTGTACTCCTTCTACTGGCTTCCCCCCGACGGCGAGCGCATGGACTGTCCCATGCACGAAGACCCCCTCCATCTCATCCCGCCCGAATTTCGCCCCGCTGTCCTCGAAGAGCTTAACGCCGGCAACAGCAACTACGACCGGGTTGAAATCGAAGGCGACCTGTGCCCGGCCTGCCGCTATGTCTTCAACCGCCTGCTTCACCAGGCCAACGGCAACTGGCTCGACGTGGTCAAGCAAGTGCGCGTCAAGCGGCTTTTGCTCTCCGAGAAGGATCGAATTGGCATCGGCACCTTCCAGCCGAAAGACGAGAAGAACCAGGACTCCACCGAACTGACCGGCGATATCAACTACCGCAAGATTGCCGAGTACGGCTCCGACTCCGACCCCCGGGCCTTCAACTTCGACGGCGAGTTGAATATCGCCAACCGCGGCCTGGTCGAGTTCATCGAAATCCTGAAGCTCGACGTGGCCTTCCTCTACGATCTGCTCACCGCTTCGCAGGAACACAAAATCAAGCCCAAGAAATTCGCCCACACCGACATTGACGAAGTCATCATCGGCCACACCAACGAAGCCGAGTACCGCCGCCTGCTCAACAACGAGTACATGGAAGCCCTGCGCGATCGGACGATCAAGATTGACATTCCCTACGTCACCCGTTACAGCGACGAAGTGCAAATTTACAAGCGCGACTTCAACGAGCGCCGGGTGGTGGGCAAGCACATCGCTCCCCACACCCTGGAAATCGCCGCGTTGTGGGCAGTGTTGAGCCGCCTCGAGGAACCCAAACGCGCCGGCCTCACCCTCCTGCAAAAACTCAAGCTGTACGACGGGCGCGTCATCCCCGGCTTCACCGAAGACAGCGTGATGGAACTACAAGCCGAGGCCAAGCAGGAAGGTATGCTGGGCGTCTCGGCCCGCTACATTCAGGACAAGCTCTCCAACGCTTTGGTGAGCGATCAGAGCCGCACCTGCATCAACCCCTTCCTGCTCATACGCGAGTTGGAGGGCGGCCTGAAGCACCACTCGCTCATCACCAACGACGAACAACGCAAACGCTACCGCGAACTGCTGGCCGTGGCCCGCGCCGAGTACGACGAGATCGTCAAGAACGAAGTCCAGCGGGCCATCACCGCCGACGAGGCCGCCATCAAGCGCCTGTCGGCCAACTACATTGACAACATCAAAGCCTACACCCAGCGCCAGAAGGTGCGCAATGCCTACACCGGCCAGGACGAGCCGCCCGACGAGCGGCTGATGCGCTCGATTGAAGAGAAGATCGAAATCCCCGAAGCCCGCAAGGACGACTTCCGCCGGGAGATTATGAACTACATCGGCGCGCTGGCGATTGACGGCAAGACCTTCTCCTGGGACTCGAACGACCGCCTGCGCCGCGCCCTCGAACTCAAGCTCTTTGAAGACCAAAAGGACTCAATCAAGCTCACCAGCCTGGTCTCGAACGTGATTGACAGCGAAACACAAGAAAAGATTGAGGTGGTGAAGAGCCGGTTGATCAAGAATTTGGGCTATTGCGACGTATGCGCGACGGATGTGTTGAATTATGTGGCAAGTATTTTTGCCAGAGGTGACACGTCACAAAAGTGAAACGACACCCACAGGGGGCTGTGCCAACGTCAAACGTCACTTTGACGTATGTCGTTTGACGTTTGACGCGGGGTTGTGAACGGTCAGGAGTGATAAGCCATGATTCTAGCAATTGAACAAGACGCCAGCCGCTTCCGGCAAATTGTGCGCGGCCAGGTGCGGCAGAACTTGCGCAAGTACATGTCCAACGGCGAACTGATTGGCCGCCAGGGGAAGGACTTGGTCAGCATCCCGATTCCGCAGATTGAACTGCCGCACTTCCGCTTTGGCAACGGACGGGGCGGGGTTGGGCAGGGCGAGGGCGAACCGGGGACGCCGCTCGGCCCCGGCCAGCCGGGCAACGGCAATGGCCCGGCAGGCGATCAGCCCGGCGCCCATATCCTCGAAGTCGAATTGACTCTGCAAGAGCTAGTGGAAATGCTGGGCGAGGAGCTGGGCCTGCCGCGCATCCAGCCCAAGAGCAAGAACCAGGTTCAGGGCGAAACCACCCGCTACACCGGCATCCGCCGCGTCGGCCCCGAAGGCCTGCGCCACTTCAAACGCACCTATCGCGAAGCGCTCAAACGACAAATGGTGTCCGGCACTTACAACTACCAGCGCCCGGCCATCATCCCCATCCACGACGACAAACGTTATCGCTCCTGGAAGACTTATCCGCGCCCGGACAGCAATGCCGTCATCATCTACATGATGGACGTGTCGGGAAGCATGACCCAGCGCAAGAAGGAGTTGGTGCGGCTGACGGCGTTCTGGATCGACTCGTGGCTGAAGGCGCACTACAAGAATCTGGTGACGCGCTACCTCGTCCACGACGCGGTTGCCCACGAGGTGGACGCCCACACCTTCTTCCACGTCCGCGAGAGCGGCGGCACGCGAATCTCGTCGGCTTACGAGTTGTGCCGCAATATCATTCGCAAAGATTACCCGGCCGAGGAGTGGAACTTATACGGCTTCCATTTCTCCGACGGCGAGAACTTTGGCGACGAGGACGACCGGCGTTGCCTCAAGCTGTTGCGGGAAGACCTTCTGCCGCCGATGAACTTGTTCTGCTACGGCCAGGTGCAGGGCGGGTATGGCCGCCAGTTCATGGACACCCTGAGCGATGTCCGGAACGAAAAGCTGGCGGCGGCCAAAATCAACGAAGACGGAGATATTTATTCGGCGATCAAGACGTTTTTGGGGAAAGGCGTGTAACGTCAAACGGCAAACGTCAAACGAGAAACGACAAATGTGAAGCCTTGACGTTTTACGTTTGGCGTTTGATGGAGCTAAGGATGTCTCTTTCGCTTGATCTACTCGAACTCCAATCCGTCATCGAAGGCTACGCCCGCGAGTTCGGCCTCGACTTCTTCGAGACGCGCTTCGAGATGCTCGATTACCGGATGCTGAATCAGGTGGCGGCCTACGACGGTTTCCCGACGCGCTATCCGCACTGGCGCTTCGGGATGGAATACGAGCGCCTGTCGAAGTCTTACGCCTACGGCCTGCACCGCATCTACGAGATGGTGATCAACACCGACCCATGCTATGCCTATTTGCTGGCCAGCAATCTGCGGGTGGATCAAAAGCTGGTGATGGCTCACGTGTACGGCCACTGCGACTTCTTCAAGAACAACCTGTGGTTTGCCCACACCAACCGCAAGATGCTGGACGAGATGGCGAACCACGCAACCCGCATTCGCCGGCACATCGAGCGGCAGGGCATTGACAAGGTTGAAGCGTTCCTCGACACCTGTCTCTCGCTCGACAACTTGATTGATATTCACGCCGCCGGGATTCGGCGGCGACCACAACCTGCAATCGAGACGGCTGAACCGGGCGCGCAGGCGGTGCGGAAGCTCCCGGCCAAAGAGTACATGGATCAGTTCATCAATCCGCCCGAATTTTTGGCCGAGCAACAGCGCAAACTCGAAGCCGCCGAACAAGGGCGCCAGCGCTTCCCCGAGTCGCCGGAGCGCGACGTTCTGCTCTTCCTGCTCGAAAACGCGCCGCTGGCTCACTGGCAACACGATATTCTCGACATCATCCGCGAAGAAGCCTATTACTTCGCGCCTCAGCGGCAGACGAAGATCATGAACGAAGGCTGGGCTGTGTTCGCGCATACCCACATCATGACCGAAAAGGCCATGACGCCCGACGAGTTGATTGACTACGCCGAACATCACTCGGGCGTGGTTGCCACTTCGGGTGGTCGCCTCAACCCCTATAAGATGGGCTTTGAGTTGTTCCGCGACCTTGAAGACCGCTGGAACCGGGGCGCGTTCGGCGCCGAGTACGAAGCCTGCCACGATTACAAGACGCGCAAGGAGTGGGACAAGAAGCTGGGCTTGGGGCGGCAGAAGGTATTTGAAGTACGGCGCATCTACAACGACATCGGCTTCATTGACGAGTTTCTCACCGAGGACTTTGCCCGCGAGCAAAAGATGTTCACGTTTGCTTACAACGACGAGAGCGAGAACTACGAGATCGCCAGCCGCAAGTTTCAGGACATCAAGCGCGGCCTGCTCTTTCAACTGACCAACTTCGGCCAGCCGTTGATTGAAGTGGTGGACGCCAACCACGGCAATCGCGGCGAACTGTACCTGATGCACCGCCACAACGGGGTGGACCTCGACGTGCCATTTGCCGAAGATACCTTACGCAACCTGTACGCAGTCTGGACGAGGCCGGTTTACATTGAGACGGTGGTTGAGGATGAAGGGCCGGTGCTGTTCAGCCACGGCGCGGATGGCGGGACAAGGAAGAAGTTGGGGTGAACAAGCAACTGCTTGATGACAAATGCTCGAAAAGGGAGGCTGGAAAGGCCTATGCTCAAGCGTTTCGTTCCATAGGCTTTTTATAGGGGCAGCGCATTTATCAAGCATTACTATGAAGGGCAATCGGTTCAGATTGCCCTTCTTTTTTTCTAAGATTCAGTCATGTAAATGGGCAGAGGGGGATAGGGAGCACAAGTCCATTCCGGTCACTGGGCCGGTCGGCCAGGCTCAGGCCGGGTCGCTTGTAGCCAGCGAGGCGGTCATGGTTGGTCAAAATTTGGTCAAAATCCTCTTGACAATCTTGAGGAGTACGAATACTATTACCTTTGGGTCACAACCGGATTGTGACAAAAGCAAAGCTTGAACAGCCTGTTTTGTTGAAATTCATCTTTTAAATTCCTCATTAGTTTATAGGTCAAGGTCAGGCGAATGATTACCAGTTCTAAATCTGCACTGAAAGTGCTTGTGGTTGACGACAGCCAGGAACATGTGGATTTATTAAAACTGATTCTGGAACGGGCAGGCATCAGCGTCATCTCGGCTAACTCAGGCCTCGAAGCTTTACGCGCTACCTTCAACCATCACCCCGATGCCATTTTGCTCGATATCATGATGCCGGGCATGGACGGGTTCACTACCAGCCAACGGCTTCGAGAACTGTCGGATACGCCCATCCTCATCGTATCGGCCAAGAGCCAGACCGACGACATCACCAAGGCGTTTGAATTGGGCGCCGACGATTACGTGGTCAAGCCTTACGACTCTCGCGAACTGCTGGCCCGACTCCATGCCTGCATCCGCCGGGTTCCAGCCGCCACCGAAGACGACGGCCTGGTGACGTTGTGCAACGGCGATCTGGTGATTGACCCTTCACGGCATCGCGTCATCGTTCGCCAGCAGGAAGTTAAGCTGACCAAGACTGAGTTTGATCTGCTGTATTATTTTGCCCGCAACCGGGGCCGGGTCCTCACTCACTCGATGATCCTGGAAGCGGTATGGGGCCAGGATAGCTGTGTTAGCAAAAGCACGCTGAAGCAGTTCATGCTTTCACTGCGCAAGAAAATAGAGCAGAACCCGAACAACCCGCAATGGCTGGTCAACGAGCATGGCGTTGGCTACGCTTTGATGTTCGACTAGCACACCTACACCTCTCCCCGCAAACCGGAGCAAGCTTTTGAGGCCACCCGGGCCGCGTCACGCGGCCCGGGTGGCCTTATTTTGTGTCTAGATCAGATGGCGGTCGGAATTTGAATGAATAACCCACACCCCGCTCGGTGTAGAAGTATACCGGCTTAGCCGGGTCGTCTTCTATCTTCTTGCGCAGATACCCGACGTAGCGGCTGACGTGCGACCTGGCTTTTGCGTAAGTGTGCCCCAGAATGTGCTCTAACAACTCGTCGTACTTCAACACCTGGTTGGCTTTTCGGATAAAGAAGCTCAATAGCTTGAACTCGGTATCTGTCAGAGAGATGGTTTCTGCGCCTTTGGTGACGTGGCGGCGAGCCAGATCAACTTTCAGATAGCCGTCGTCATACATCAGCGTCTGGGTGTGCTCCGCCGAGTATCGCTTGAACACCGCCAACAACTTGGCCGACAATCGCTCCCAGTTCCAGGGTTGCGGCATGTAATCGTCGCCCAGGCTCAAAGCTCGCTCCATCGAGACCCTGTCCCGCCGATCTGAAATGAAAAGAATCGGGATGTCACTCATTTCGCGAATGCGTTGAGCCGTATCCCAGCCGCTGAAGCCAGGCATTACGTCCCGCAGGATGATGGCTTGAGGCGAGTGTTCCAGGAATAGCGCTATTCCTTCTTTGCCACTGTAAGCGCAAATTGGGTCAAACCCGCCGCGTAACATGTGGGTCTTAATAGACTCGAGGACATCTCGGTCAGGATCAATGATGAGCACTTTTGCTGGTTTCATAGCTCTCCGCCGGTAGGGTGCTGAACATGATTAACAACAGCACAATTATATTGTGTTGGCCCAGAAATGCTTGAGTCTCTTCTATCAGTATATTGGTACATTGTATCGGTATATTCTCGGCAGGTGGGGGCGGCATTTGTCAGTACTGCCATCTCATTTAACAACCGCGGCTTCCCCGGAAGAGGAAGTGCCCAGGGTATCTGATGCCCGTCGCCGGTCGCGAAGCGGGCCATCCAGGGGCAATTTTGAATCTACCGGGATTATTCTTAAGAACATTTACGATATTTTGACCAATCTTTGGCGTGACTGCTTTAGTTTATCCCCAGAACGTTACCAGTCCCAGTGTACTTGAGAACGGCAAGCTTAGGTGTCAGCGAGAGGCAGTTGATTGGTTTCCAAACTCCCCGTGTTCACCTTAGTGAAGAAGACACTTGGCAATGATCTTTTTAGAAACTATACAAACTGAAAGGAGTCTGGCGCTTCTTCGTAGAGGTGGAAAAACCCGCGGAGAAGATTTTATTTGCCAGCAGGAAGAGTAATGGAAAAAGAATTTTCAAGAAACCCGGTGCATAACCGAAGTGATGAAATGTCGTTGCTCAGGTTCCTGCGGCCTTCTCAGATTGCGATGATCGATGAAGCGCTGTCGGCGGTGGGCGACTTTGGCGAAGTGCGGCTGATTGTGGAGAAGGGGCATTTGCGCTTCATCGTCACTGAACGGAGCTTTGACGCGCTGAAGTGGCAACCGGGCAGTCTGTATCGCGAAGCTAAACTGCCCCGCCCGTCGCAGTAAGCATGGTTGTTTGAAAATAGTTTAGCCAACGACGTCTTCTGACAGGCAAAGGCAGACAACCATGAACATCACAGCCTTCTTCGGGCCGGACTCTAAAAAGTCGGACGTGAAACGCGGGGAGCCCGGTGACTGTCCGCTTTGCGGCAGCGACCAATTTCAACTGCGCCGAATGGGAGCAGAGGGAAGTTTTGTTACTCAGGTTTGCCCGGTGTGCGGGCTGATGTGCCAGGTGGTGGTTGGCCCTGAGTCTCCTACCCTGGAGGCCTTGAATTCGGAATGGGCGGCGGTGTTCGCTCACGATTGAGGTGTATGGATGGCAGATCGTTGGTACGCGCTTCATAGCAAGGCTAACAAAGAGGAAATTGTTTGGCAACAGTTACGGGTTCAAAACATAGAGACATTCTATCCTTGTTTGCGAGCGCAGACAGTCAACCCTAGAGCGAAAGAAATCAAACCCTATTTTCCGGGATACATGTTCGTGCGGGCCGATTTAGAGTTGGCGGGCCTGCCTTTTTTCCAATACTTGCCTCACACGAATGGCCTGGTGTGTTTCGGCGGTGAGCCGGCGCCTGTGCCGGCTACCCTGATCGACGCCCTGCGGCAACGCGTGATAGAGCTTGCGCTTGCAACCGACGAGGTGTGTGAAAAACTCAAGGCCGGTGATTTAGTGTCTATTCAGAATGGGCCGTTTGCCGGTTACGAAGCGGTGTTCGACGCCCACTTGTCTGGCGGTGAGCGAGTGCGGGTGTTGTTGGAATTCCTGGGCGGGCGGGCGATCCCTGTAAATTTGAGCGCCGCTCTGCTTGAGCAAAAAACGTATGTCTAGCCACTACTGTTTAGCTAAGGCCGTAGCCTCGGGCCTGGCTGAAGGCCCCCTTTAGGGTGCGCCCCCACAAGGGCGAAACTACGTTATCTAAACAGTAGGACTTGTCGAAGAATAGAAGCGAACTGACGTTTTGCAGAATGTCGGAATGGCGGAGCGTGGATGATCGAAGGCCTACAACTATATCTTAGCCGTCAGGCCGCCGGGCCGGGGCGCTACATTTTAGAGCAGGCTCTATATGCCGCCGTGGGCTGGGTTCCAACTATTATCGGCCTGGGTTTGCGAGCCTTTCTCTACCGGCTGATTTTGAGAATGGATGGCTGGGCTGCAATCGAAAACAATGTGCGACTGCGCTTTGCCAACCACATTAAATTGGGTCACGGCGTCTATCTGGATCAGGGAACTTATTTGCACGCTTGCCCGAAAGGCATTGAACTTGGGGCAGGAACGATTGTGATGCAGGGGGCGGTCTTGCACGTTTATAACTTTCGCGATTTGCCGAACGCGGGAATCAAGATTGGGAGCAATAGTTTGATCGGCGAGTACACCGTCATCCGGGGCCAGGGCGGGGTTCACATCGGCGACCGGGTTTACACCTCGCCCTTCACCCAGATCATCGCCGTCAACCACGTTTTCGACGATCCCAATCGGCCCTTTGTGGAGCAAGGCATTACCGCGGAAGGCATTGTGATTGAAGACGACGTCTGGCTGGGCGCGGGGGCCGTCATCACCGACGGCGTGCGCGTTGGCAAAGGGGCCGTCGTCGCCGCCGGGGCGGTGGTGACCAAAGATGTCCCGCCCCACACCGTCGTCGGCGGCGTTCCGGCCAGGCCGATTAAGTCTATCGAGAACACGATGGCCTCAAAGCCAGATCGTGTCATTTATTTTGAAAAATAGGAAGGTTGCGAATGAGCGCTTTATCAGTTGTTATCCCGGCGTACAATGAAGAAGATGGAATTGCCGAGATCGCGAACCGGGTCTTGGCAGTGAAGAGTGATCTGGCGAGAGTCGGTGTGAACGAGTTTGAGTTATTGGTCGTCAACGATGGCTCGCGTGATAAGACTGCCGAAATCGCGGCTGGCATCGAAGGTGTGCGCCTCATCAATCACCCCAGGAACCGGGGCTACGGGGCGGCTCTCAAGACCGGCTTCAACGCGGCCAGAGGTGAATTGATCGGCTTCCTGGACGCCGACGGCACGTATCCGCCCGAATACTTCCCCAAGCTTTGCGCAGTCGCTATGAACGGCGCTGATCTCGTTATCGGCTCGCGCATGGCCGGAGCAGAAAGCAAGATGCCCCTCACCCGCCGCGTCGGCAACTTTTTCTTTGCCACCCTGCTCAGCCTCCTCAGCCACCAGCGCGTCACCGACAGCGCCAGCGGCATGCGCGTCTTCAAGCGCGAAGTGCTGGAGCGTATTTACCCCCTGCCCGACGGCCTCAACCTGACGCCGGTAATGAGCACGCGCGCCATTCACGAACGCATCCGCGTGGCCGAAGTGCCGATTCCGTACAGCGAGCGGCTGGGCCGTTCCAAGCTCAGCGTGGTGCGCGACGGCACGGTGTTCCTGCAGTCCATGGTGTGGACGGCACTCTCGTACAACCCGGTTCGTATTCTGGGTTTCATCGGTCTGGCAGGCGTGGCCGCGGCCCTGCTCACGGTAGCCTGGTTGGTGGTTTCCCGCCTCTCCGGCGACACAACCCTCGGCCCGCGCAGTCTGGCCTTGTTGTTCAGCGGTATGATCGCCGGTGTCATCGGCATCAGCGTGTTTGCTTTGGGTGTCACCTTCAACTATCTGGTGTCGCTCTTCTACAAGAAGCCGATTCGACAGGGATTGTTTGGCCGGCCCATCTTTGCCCAATCGATTGATCGTCATTTCGGTTGGGCGGGCCTGGTCGGGGTGACCGCCGGTTTAATCGTCGGCGGCGTCGCCCTGGCCCTGGGGGCCAGCGGCTGGGAGATCGCCCGGTTGTGGCTGTATCTGCTCGGTAGTGCGATGATGGTCCTGGTCGGTGTGCAACTTGTTATTTATTGGATACTTTTACGGGTGCTGGAAGAATTGAGCCAACGCGAAGTTCTGACGAAGAAGGACATGGGCACTGCCTGAAATGTAGTCTAGCCCTTGTGGGCGATGGGCACCAGTATTTCGCCATAGAAATCCTGCGGAGCCAGCATCCCCAGATGCGCCGCGTGCCGCACGTGGGCGTGCGGACTCCGCAGAATTAAATTGTTAGATTACTGGTTTTGAGTGAGAAGGAGAACTGACATGAGTACGGAAGAACATAACACCGAATGGAAAAACCTGGGAACCCGCCGCATCGCCAACGTGAAGATGGCGGACTTCCCCAACGTTGACGACATCGTCCACCAGGGGTTGATGGCAACCCCGCGCTCCAAAGAGACGGTGGATATCCTGCTGGTGAACCCGCCGACGCCGGATGGGGGGCTGTGGATTCGCACCCAGCACCGCGTTGGCCGCCGCACTCGCGAGAACATGGTCTGGCCGCAGGTGTCGCTGGCGCAGATGGCCGCCCTTCTGCACCCGGTCTACTCGCTCAAGATCGTTGACGCGAATGCCGAGCGCATGAGTTGGAAGGAATTTGAGGAACTGCTCGACAAGCACCAGCCGCGCTATTACCTGACGCAATGCACCGCGCCGACTCTGCAAAACGACATGTACGGTTGCTTCCTGGCCAAGGCCCGCGGCGCGAAGACGATTGCCTTTGGCACGCACGTCACGCCCATGCCGCGCGAAACGCTGGCGGCCTACCCGGCCCTCGACTTCGTCCTCGTCGGCGAACCCGACCTGCTCATCCGCGACTTACTCGACCATCTCGACAACAAGTTCGATCAGCGCGAGGCGTTGATCAAGAAGATGATTGACGAGCACGACCCGGCCTGGCGGCTTTCGATGACCGAAGACGGCAAGCCGATCTTGGAAGGCATCAAAGGCCTGGCCTGGCGGCGCGGCGACGATATTATGGTGAATGCGCCCCGGCCTTTCGTCAAAGACCTGAACGACCTGCCGATCCCGATGCACCACCTCCTGCCGCTGGACAAATACCGGATGCCGTTGATCAACGGGCCGTTCACTTTCATGGTCACCAGCCGCGGTTGCACCGCCGGTTGCACTTACTGCATCAAGCACGTCAGCTATCAATACAGCGTCCGCCTGCGCTCGCCGGAGAAAATTCTGGAAGAGATGTGGGTGCTCAAGAAGCTGGGCATCAACCACATTCACATGTACGCCGACCTGTTCACGGTGAGCCGCGAGCAAGTGGTGAAGATGTGCCAGCTCATGATCGAGCAGAAGATCAACATCACCTTCACCAGCAACAGCCGCGTGGACTACGTGGACGAAGAAATGTTGCAGTTGATGGGCAAGGCCGGATGCAAGCTGATCTCGTGGGGCATTGAGAGCGGCAGTGAGCAGGTGCTCAAGCACGCCCGCAAAGGCGCTTACCCCGACAAAGCCGAGCGCGCCCTGCGCTGGGCCAAGCAAGCGGGCATCATGAACTGGGGCTACTTCATCATCGGCCTGCCGACCGAAACCGAAGCCACTATCCGGCAGACAATTGACTTTGCCAAGAAACTGCCGCTGGATATCGCCCTCTTCCACGTGGCCGCGCCGTACCCCGGCACGCCCTTCTTCTTTGAGGTTGTCAAAGAGGGCTGGTTCCGGCCCGGCACGCGCTGGGAGCAGGTGGACATGGACAAGGGCACGGTGCTCGACTACCCCGGCCTGCCCGCCGAGCGTTTGCTCTACTGGCAGAAACGCGCCTTCCGCGAGTGGGCCTTCCGCCCCGGCCCGATCATGACCTACCTCAAGATGTTGCTCTCGGACGCTTCGACGATGAAGACTGCTCTCGACGTGGGTCTGCAACACCTGCGCTGGTCGTCGAGCGAAGCAAGCCACTAAGCGCTCACCCTCAAGACCCTTCGGGTTTGTGATGCACCTCGGAGCGAAGCGGGTGAAACCCGAAGGGTCTTGAGGCCCAAAATGAAACGCTTCCCGTTCAAACGCACCCCGCTCGACATTTTCTTTGTCCTCTTTCTCTTCACCGCCGCCGTCGGCGTGTGGGCGGCTTATGACCGCCAAGCGGCCTGGGAGAAATTCGGGTTCATCGCCGGCGCGATTTTGATTTATTACGCCCTGGCGGGTCAGCCGCAAGATCGCCTCTGGAACGTGACCGGCCTGCTCGGTGTGTTTGGCGCTCTTCTCTCAATCACATTTCTGCTCACTTATGACTGGCAGGCCCACCCGACCCGAATCGGGCTTGTCAATCAAGTGGCGTTGCGGTGGATGTTGATCCGCCCACCGCTCCCTACTCTCAACTTGGACCCGGACATCGTCGGCGGCGTGATTGCCATACTCAGCCCTTGCCTTGCCGCAACGAGCTTGTGGGCATGGTTGATGAGCAACAAACGATTTGCGGTGTTCAATATTGTGCTTGTTGGGATCGCCATGTTGGGCCTCTTCCTCACCGCCCAGCGTGGCGCATGGTTGGGCCTGGGGCTGGCCGTTAGCTTGAGCCTCTTGTGGCTTGTGACCAGGTACGCGGGGCGCTATCGCCGCTTGGTGTTCGCATCGGCGCTTGGCCTGGTGGCCGCTGGAGTAATACTGGCTTCGTGGGCCTATCCCGGCTTGTTGTTGAAAGTGGCCGCGCCGGGCAACCGCCTTGATACCGCCCAACAAACGCTCAAGCTGGCCGCCGACTTCCCCTTCACTGGCGGCGGCCTCGGTTCGTTTCCCGGCCTCTTCTCTCGATACATCCTCGTCATCCCCTGGCTTTTCATGCCGCACAGCTCCAACTTGTTTTTGGATACGCTGGTTGAGCAAGGCATGTTTGGCCTGATTGCACTGGCCGGAATCTTCCTGGGAAGTTTTTGGTTGCTGGCGACGCGGCCTGTAGGGGCGTTGCATGCAACGCCCTTACACCGTTGGGCGGCGGCGGGCGGCCTGATCGCGATGACGGTTTACGGACTCGTGGAAGACCCGTTTCACAGCGGCTGGCCGACGCTCCTGCTTTTCCTGCTTCCCGGCTTCGGTGTGGCCGCCACTGAACCCGAAGCGTTGACTGAACGACGACCCTTGAGTGGACGTTGGAAGACCGCTGTTGGGGCCGGGGCGCTGGTGGCAGTGGCGGGAATGTTCGTTGCATTTCGCCAGCAGTCGCTTGCGGCCTGGTACGCCAATTTGGGCGCTGTCGAGATGGCTCGCGTTGAGCTGGCCGGGTGGCCGGAGACGGCGCGTTGGCAAAGCGATTTTGATCTGGCCGAGCTTGAGCCTGCCGAAGCTCTGTTCAACCAGGCATTACAAGTGGCCCCGGACAGCATCACAGCCAATTACCGGCTGGGGCTGATTGCCGCGAAACGGGGCAACGAAACGGAGGCGGTTGCCCGTTGGCGTCAAGCCAACCAAGCCGCCCCATCCCATCGTGGCGTGCGCAAAGTTTTGGGGTATGCTTACGTCTGGCAAGGACAGCTTGACGATGCCGCCGAATTGTTGAGTGACATCCCCGAAGCCAAAAGTGAGATGGATACATATTCCTGGTGGTGGGGCACGCAGGGCCGCGATGACCTGGCGACCCGGGCGGCGGCGATGGTGGAGCGTTTGCCGTAGCCACAGTACAATAAACAAACGGAGACAACCTTCATGATTCATCCTTCAGCCGAAGTTTCCCCGAAGGCGCAAATTGGCGAGGGGACGCGCATCTGGCATCAAGTGCAGGTGCGCGAAGGAGTGGTGATCGGCAAGAATTGTATCGTCGGCAAGAATGCTTACATTGACTTTGAGGTGAAGATTGGCGACAACGTCAAAATTCAAAACAATGCTTTGCTCTATCATGGGCTAACCGTGGAAGATGGGGTGTTCATCGGCCCGGCGGCTTGCATGACCAACGACGTGTTCCCGCGCGCGATTACGCCCGACGGTCAACTCAAGGGCAATGACGACTGGGAGGTTGGCCCAATTGTGTTGCGCTACGGCTCCTCCGTTGGAGCCGGGGCGGTTATTCTGCCCAACGTGACGGTTGGCCGGTTCGCCCTGGTGGCCGCCGGGGCGGTCGTCACCCGTTCCATTCCCGATCACGGGTTGGTGATGGGGACGCCGGCCCGGCTGGTGGGCTACGTGTGCAAGTGCGGGCGGCGGCTTGCCATGCAGGAAAACGGCGAGTGGCAGTGTCCAAAATGTGGCTGGTCTTTCCAACCTGAGGCTTTGTAGAGCGAATTGCCAATTCGCTCCACATTCCGAATTTCTAAGGAGAAATTGTGATTCCAATTTCACGTCCATTGATCGGCGAAGAAGAGAAAGCGGCGGTGCTGGCGGCTTTGTCGTCGGGGCAGTTGGCGCAAGGGCCGCGCGTGCGCGAGTTTGAAGAGAAGTTTGCAGCCTGGGCGGGGACAAAATACGCCGTTGCCACCTCCTCCGGGACGACGGCGCTCCACACGGCCTTGCTGGCGCACGGCATTGGCGAAGGCGACGAAGTGATTACGTCGTCGTTCAGCTTCATCGCTTCGGCCAACTGCGCCCTGTACGTTGGGGCCAGGCCGGTCTTTGCCGACATCGAGCCGGCATATTTCACGCTCGACCCGGCTGACATTGAAAAACGCATTACGCCGCGCACCAAAGCCATCGTCGTCGTCCACCTCTTCGGCCAGACCTGCAATATGGAAGCGATTGCCAAGCTGGCTCAGGAGCACAACCTGGCCGTCGTCGAGGACGCCTGCCAGTCGCACGGCGCTAAATTCAACGGCAAGATGGCCGGCTCGTGGGGAACGGCGTGTTACTCGTTCTACCCGACCAAGAACATGACCACGATTGAAGGCGGCATGCTCACCACAGATGATGCGACGGTGGCCGGGCAGGCGCGGCTGATCCGCGAGCATGGCAGTCCCAAGCGCTATTTGCACGAGCGGGTCGGCTACAACTTCCGCATGACCGACCCGCAAGGCGGGGTCGGGGCGGTCCAACTCCAGAAGCTGGACGGGTGGAATGAACAGCGCCAGGCCAACGCCGCCTGCCTCACCGAAAAGTTGAGGGGCGTGGAGGGCGTAATCACGCCGCCCATCCGCGATGGCGGCCAGCACGTTTTTCATCAGTATACGATTCGCGCGCGCAACCGCGACGCAGTCATCGAGCGATTGACTCAGCGTGGCGTCGGTTACGGTATTTACTATCCGATGGCGATTCATCAACAACCCCTGTATCAGCAGTTGGGGTACGACGATCATTTGTCGAACACCGAGGCGGCTTGCCGCGAAGTGCTGTCTCTGCCGGTGCATCCGTCGTTGAGCAGGGCCGATTTGGATTGCATTGTGGACGCGGTGGCCAGCCGTTAAGAAAGGGAAGGAGGGACTCGATGGAACACGTAAGAGTCGGCGTCATTGGCGCGGGCCGCATGGGCCAGCGTCACTGCCGCATTTATTCCAATTTGCGCCGGGTGCACCTGGCGGGCGTGTACGATACTGATGCCGGGTTGGCAGAGAGAATTGCCGCGCAGTACGACGCGCCCTTTTACAGCCAGCTTGACGACTTGTTGGACAACGCAGACGCGGTGAGCCTGACGGCGTCAACGCCGGCTCATCACGATGTTGCCCTGCGTTGCCTGGAGCGCGGTGTGCACGTGCTGGTCGAGAAGCCGATCACCGAGACTCTGGAACAGGCCGAAGCCCTGACCGAGGCCGCCGAGGCCAGCGGGCTGGTGGTTCAGGTGGGACACATCGAGCGCTTCAACCCGGCTTACATCGAACTGAAGAACGTGCTGGAAGAGATGCACGTGCTGGCGATCAACTTGCGCCGCCTCAGCCCTTACGAGGGCAGTAACGTGGATGTGGACGTGGTGCTAGACTTGATGATCCACGACACCAATCTGGTGTTAGACCTGCTTGGCCGTAATCCGGCCTCGGTGGAGGCTTACGGGTTCGCGGTGTTTGGCAACGCCCTTGACCACACGGTGGCCCACCTGACGTTTGACTCCGGGCCGCTGTTGACGATGACGGCCTCGCGCGTCACCGAGCAGAAGATTCGCTCAATTGAGGTGACGGCCATGCAAGCCTATCTCGAATGCGATTTGCTGAACAAAAGCATCTCGGTGCATCGCCGCACGGTGGGTGAATACCTGGCTCACAACAAGTACCGGCAGGAGAGCATCGTCGAGCGCATCCAGGTGCCGATCTTCGAGCCGCTCTTTGTGGAGCTTCAACATTTTATAGAGTGCATTGTCGAGAACAAGACGCCGATGGTGTCGGCCAGGGACGGGTTGCGCGCTTTGCGTCTGGTGGACACGATCCGCAACAGCGTGTATGAGCGGTTGGCGGCGTAGTCATTATTTCCGGCGATTCAAATCGCAGCACGCTTCGCGCAAAGCAAAGTCGGCCTGCGCCGACTAGTCCACGAAGAGCCTGTCCTGAGCTTGCCGAAGGATGGACTTGGCCTTTTGTAGATGCGGTTTCGAACCGCCAGCCAACAAAAAGGTAGCTAGTTCCTGTCGGGAAACCCCCGGTGGGGGTAGCGAGGGGGCAAGCTGGGTAGAGCCTAACTGACCTGGCTAAAAGCGGAACGCCTCTGAGAGTATGATAAGTGTGGGTACACACATCAGGCT
>Ga0247727_10000495_pt1 | contig 95655 bp, 73 predicted proteins | sample WisWelCaveWW1625_FD_202498 | JGI IMG/M metagenome (GOLD analysis project Ga0247727, IMG submission 202498) | Biofilm microbial communities from Wishing Well Cave, Virginia, United States - WW16-25 | ecosystem: Environmental > Aquatic > Deep subsurface > Groundwater > Cave microbial mat | place...
AAGTTTGAGTGACGTATAAATCTCTTACCGTCCGCGTTCCCTTCAGCGTCACGTTACCCGACATGTTCACATTTGCCGGGCCATTTGTGGTTGGCCAAAATACGGAGCTGACATCAATGACGGTGCCGGTTTGGTCGTTCAAGCGAAGCTCAGAGACCTGGCTATTGTAGAGAAAAGAGTTCCCTCCCACCGAGCCGCCGCTGTATGTAAAAATCCCCATTCTGATTTCGCCGCGGTTGTTGATGGACCCGAAACTGGAGGCGTTGGCGTTCGTGTACGCCGTGGAGGTACAATGATTTTGCCAATACCCCCACCATGCGTCAACTTGTGCGCCCTCTTGGATATCTATATTTCCACAGTGTTCGAAGGCGCCATAGCTAATTGGGAAGAGCGAGCCTACAGCCATATCAACTCCAGGCCCATTCACAACGGTCAAAGATCCCGTCACGATAAGCGCTCCATAGACGCGAAGCTCGTCTACAGTCACATCCGTTTGGATCGTAACTCTCCGATGCTTCGGGATCGTTATGGTGAAGCTTCTGTTGTCGGGAGGTAAGCTGGCAAGTCTCCGCCATATGATGTTATCATCGGATATCTCCCAAATATTGACGTCGTCCCAATTACCGTCAGCCGCGGCGCGGAAATAATGCTCGAGATCTCCGGTTTGCGCCCGTAACGCTGCGGCGCTGCTCATTATCACCATAATGAGCGCCTGAACCAAAATGTGAATACGAGTTTTCATGTTTTCTCCGGAAGTTAGTTTTTAGGGGCGCACTTATTCTGCAATTTTCAATATGATTGTTTCTGCCAATCAATTTGCAGCGTCTTTCAAAAAAACCTCGTCACTGGCAACCCAGCGCCGTCTGAATCTGATTTGCGCCGGCGAGCAATTGATTCGCCTGATTCAGCGTGAGCTTTTTGCCTGCTTGCGCATTCACTTCATTGATGAACGCCGTGAGTTTATTGCAAGCACCACTTAGGTCGCCTGCGTTGATAGCATCCTCGGCATGTTCCAGCTTCACGAGCAAACTGTTTTCAATTCCATGATGGAGATTAAAGCTGCGCACGAGATCAATGAGATTGCGAATGGCTTGAGCAGCATCCAGCGTGAGAAGGAAAGCATGGTTCTCCCCATTGATTATTCCGCGCCCCACGATCTTTCGCCCGTCGTCACTAATGTCGGTGGCAATGCTGAGCTCCCAACCTGAAAGAGCGGGGATCAAATCATTCAAATCCTGCATCGCCCCGCCTTTGATCAGAAAGGCATGTTGCCGGTTGTCTGCGGTGTAGGCGTGGCCGACGACCTGGCCTGAGTTGTTAATGACATATGCAATACTTTCTCCGCCGAGGGTGCCAAGGTCGGTTATCGTGCCATTGCTCCAAAGAGTGGCACGAAATGGGCCGCCGCTGACGAGGTTCGACCAGCCAGCCACCTGACCGGCGTCGTTCAAATCAAAAGCGACGCTCTGGTTACCGCCGAGCGTGCCGAGGTCGGTCATGGTGTTCTGATTTCGGATATAGGCATGCCAGCGTTCGTCAGGTGGAGTATGCGAGCCGCCGGCGATCTGCCCTGACGCATTGATTTGATTGGCCCAACTGGTAGTGCCGCCAAGCGTGCCGAGGTCGAACATTTGGCCGTTTCCATACAGAAACGCATGCCTCGCGTTGGCAGAGGTGCTCGCCGATCCGACGACGTTGCCAGAAGCATTGATGCCGGAGGCGCGGCTCTCGGAACCGCCGAGCGTGCCGAGTTCGGTCATGACACCGTTGCGGTATAGAAAAGCTCGACGGATGCCCTGGGCATTGTCCGCTTGACCAATGATCTCGCCAATCTCATTGATACCGGAAGCTATGCCGGCGTTGCCCCCCAAAGTTCCTAGATCAGTGAGTTGTCCGTTCGCATACAGGAACGGATGCAGGGAACCGTTGGCAAGCGCTGCCGCGCCTACGATCTGGCCGGAAGTGTTGATATCGAGTGCGGCACTGAATGGCCCACCCAGCGTGCCGAGGTCGGTAACGGCGTAAATCGGCGCCGCGACAACAGATGTGGCGGAGACGTGATGAGTTGGTGGAAATTTAGAAGGAGTAGAATAATAATCCGAACGGCTCGCCAGTATTGCGGCATCAATAGGAGAGGCAGCGAGGTCTTGTTGCGCCGATGAAAATTCAGACGGTGCCGTCGGGGCAACCTGCTCAAAGTTATTATTAGAACAACTCGCCAGCAAGAGAAGGCAAGCCAGCGTCACCAGAGTGGTAGTCAGTGAAGCGGAGAAAGATTTCACAACAACTCCTTTCAATTGGTTAACGAGGGAACAATTGCCGGGTCATCGCAGCCAATGGCCAGGCCCTCTGTTTCATGATCGCATTGTGTTTGACATCACTCATCACCTGCGCACACGGATCGTCACCCGGTGTGAAAACATGCGCATCGATCTACCGGCGCCGATCCAACCACGCCGGCCTTCCTCCTCGCGGGCATGTATAGGTGGGCCGTATTGGCGCTATATCACACCGTGATCATCCTGTTCTAGCGCTTTCAGAATTCTCCATCCGGGAGAGCATTATGGCCAGTAAATCAACCTTTTGGCCTTCAGGCGGGTAACAAGAGGTGAGACCCCCGAGTGCGCGGGATACTGATTACAGAATTGTCTTATCTTAAAACACTGTGTCTATCGGATACAGCACAATCGTCTTTAAACTGTGATAATCAAGAGAGTTTTTTCGACCGTTAGATTCATATTTTCAATGAATGCTGTGGTATCTCGGAAAAAATTGCAAAAACTTAACGGCAAACTTAATGCCCAAAAAACGGGCTGAAAAAATCGAGATCTCTTCATGCCGCCAGTAATTTGCCCAACCTCTTCGATAGAAGCCGGCGGAGGCTACTCTTCGATGACGTTACTTGAAGTGGGCCTGATCGATGCGGCCGGCCTGAGCATGCAGCCTATTCTACTCAGAGTCCGTGTTCAGCACTTTGCAGATATGAACCATTGCATCGTAGGGATTTTATGCTATATTTTACGCCGCGGTTAATTTTAAATGTAACCTAGTCGATCTAACCATGGCTTTGACTGAATACTATCCACTGAACGCTATGCTTCGCTCTCTCCAATTCTTCCTTTGCCCATGTGCATTCCTAATCATGAATGAACCCGCGCATGCACAATTCCCCTGGCCGGTGACGCCTTTCAATCAATCGCAACAAATCACCGGCACGTTTTGTGAATATCGCGATACTGCGCCCGCGCCGCATTATCATAACGGCACGGATATTCCCAAGCCCGATCGCTCGCCGGTTTATCCCTGCGCCGACGGCGTCATCACCTCGCTCGATCCCAACGGCGGCAATGCTTTCGTGCGCGTCGGGCGATTTGCTTATGTTCACATTGCGCCCAATCCCGGCCTGGGCATTGGCGATTCCGTATTCCAATCCGTCACCGTGCTCGGAACGATTTTGGATGGCCTCGGCCATGTGCATTTGACCGAAGGGCAAGTGGGCAGCGAAATGAATGCCTTGCGCAAAGATACCGGCCTGACGCCGTATGTGGATTCGTGGCCGCCGGTGATCAATTTCGTGAAGTTGTATCTCAGCGGCACGAACACGGAGTTTGCCGGCGGGAATGTCAGCAGCCGCGTGGATATTGTCGCGCATATTTCGGAGCGAAACGGTCCGCCGGGAAGCTCGAGCTCCGTGCTCAACAACGGCGCGTATAAAGTCGGTTATAAAATTTTGAGTGCCAATCGCGATTCCGTGGTGTATTTGCCGTTCAACAACGGTGTGCGTTTTCAATTCGATCGCAAGCCGTTGGGCGACGTGCATTTTACGTTTCATCCTTCTTTTTCAAGCACCAGCATGCACGTTTATTACGTCGCCAACACGGCGAGCGGCCGCTCTTCATGGGATACGGAACTTCTGCCCGACGGCAATTATACTTTACAAATTTTTGCGGAAGACACGCAGGGCAATGCGACCACTGCCAGTATTCCCGTGCGCGTGGCGCGCAAAGATTTGCTGGCTCCAGCCCGGCCTTTGTTGTTGTCGCTGACGAATGCCGGAACGCCCATGGCGCGTTGGCAGGCCAACACGGAAATTGATTTGCGCGGCTATCGTTTGTATTCTTCCGCGGAAAATATCAATGCCTGGCAATTGGCGATTGATGAAACCGCGCTGCCCCAAAACGCAACCTCGATCAATCTCACGAGTACGTCGAATGACATTTATTTTCGCCTCACTGCGGTTGATTCTGTTGCCCCGCCCAATGAAAGCCCGCATTCGGATGTTTATGGTTTGGCCTTTTCCATACGCCGTGAGCGTATTTTGATCGTCGACGGCTTTGATCGCTTCGGCGGTTCGGGCAGTTGGTCGCAGCCCTGGCATTATTTTGTATTCGCGCATGGCGATGCCATTGCCGCTCTCGATTTTCCGTTTGAAACTTGCGCGAACGAGCAAATTATTTCCGGCGCGATCAATCTGCAAGATTATGCCGCCGTGTTCTGGCTGTTGGGTGATGAGTCAATTACAGACGAAACCTTCAGTGCGATCGAGCAAACCAAAGTCAAAGCTTATTTGGAAAACGGCGGCAAGCTGTTCGTCTCGGGCTCGGAAATCGCGTGGGATTTGGATACTGCCGCACGCGGCTCTGCGAGCGACGAAGTTTTTTTTAATAATTATCTGAAAGCCGATTACGTGAGCGATGATGCCAATAGCACGAGCATTACCGGAGAAGCGGGCAGCATCTTCGCGGGCCTGAATTTTACGTATGGCAGTTTGCCTTATATCGAAGATTTTCCCGATGTGCTCAATGCCTTCGGCGGCAGCACCGTTTGTTTGCGCTACGGCAACGGCCAAAACGCCGGCGTGCAATATGATGGCCCGTTTCTCAACGGGGTGAAGCCGGGAAAATTGGTTTACTTGGGATTTCCGTTCGAAACCATTTCCTCGGCAACTTCCCGGCTGGAGCTGATTCGTCGCGTGCTCCAATTTTTCTTTCCATTGGGAGACGCGGTCGCCGAGCCGGGAGAAAGTTTTACCAACCTGCCCACCCAATTTGTGTTATTTCAAAATTACCCCAATCCCTTCAATCCAACCACGAGCTTTCGCTTCGCCCTGCCCGGCCGCGCACAAGTGCAGTTGGAAATTTTTGATCTTCTCGGCCAAAGCGTGCGCCTCTGGCCGGAGCGTTTTTATGAAGCCGGTTTTCATCAAGAAAGATGGGAGGGATTGAACGCTGCCGGCATGCCCGCGGCCAGCGGCGAATATTTTCTGCGGTTGAGAGCGGAGACGGCGACAGAGGGGGAGTGGGTGAAGATGATTAAGATGAGGTTGGTGCGTTAAGAGCGTGGGCAGAAGTGATGGATCATGGGATCGTTGGATTGTTGAATTTTGCATAAATAAATGAAGAAAGCATTCGAAAAGCCGCCCAGGAGGTTGCAGCGCAGAGTGATCATCTCGACGTGCTGGTAAACAACGCGGCGATTTTAGAACAAGAAAATCTTTCGGTGTTCAAAGTGAACGCGGCGGTCATGCAAAAAACGCTGGCAACCAACGCCATTGGCCCGCTGCTGGTCGCGCAAGCGTTTTTATCTTTATAGGAAACTCCACAACTCAATTATTCATTCCTCATCAGAAAGGACGAAATCCATGAAACGACACGCTTCCGCCGTTTGGCAGGGCAATCTCAAAGACGGCAAAGGCACGCTCACCACTGAAAGCGGCGTGCTCAAAGATACGGCTTATACTTTTGCCAAACGCTTTGAAACCGAAGCCGGCACCAATCCGGAGGAACTGCTGGCGGCGGCGCACGCCGGTTGTTCTACCATGGCGCTTGCCGCGAAATTAAGCCGGGAAAATCTCACTCCTGAAAAATTGAGTACACGCGCGAATCTTACTTTGGAGCAAGTGCAGGGCAATTGGACGATCACGACGATTCATTTGGAGTTGGCGGCGAAAGTTCCCGGCATTGACCGCGCCAAATTTGAAGCGGTGGCCGCCGACGCCAAAGCCACTTGCATCGTCTCGCGCGTGCTCAACGCCAATCTCACTTTGGAAATCAAACTGGAAAACTGATTGTTGGTAATGCCTCACTAGTGGTAGCGCAAGCATCTTGCTTGCAGTCAGGATGACTGCGCTACGTTTCTCCACCAATAAGGCCTCACGATTGTTGAAATATCTCTTGCAAACCGTCATTTTCTAAGATATATTATTCGGCAGCAAATTTGAATCTTCAATGGTCGAAACATGATATTTTATGTCTTATCGTTCAGAATTACGGAATGACTAAATGGATGTACTTACCGATGTGCTCAATACCGTGCACTTGCAAAGTGCCGTACACTTTTGCACGGCACTAACTACGCCCTGGGGCATACGTGTGCCGGCGCAGAGTGATCGGGCTATCTTTTATGTGATGACCAGGGGAAGTTGCTATCTTGAAGTCGATAGGCTTAAGTCGCCGATCGCGCTTGCCGGAGGTGATCTGGTGATGCTATCGCATGGTGATGCTCATAGCCTGCGCGACCGTCTCGATAGCCCGATTGTGCCGCTTGCCGATTTGGTAAAAGAATGCCCCAAACATAACGCACACCGATCTTTTCAGCATGGAGGAGGCGGCTCGCTTACGGCGTTGGTGGCAGGCCATTTCATATTTGAGAATCAAACCTCGAAGCCGCTGCTTTCGGCGTTGCCCCGGCTCATTCATATCCACGGGGAATACGGACAGGCGGTGCCCTGGCTGGATACAACGTTGAAGTGGATGGCGGCGGAAACGAACTCGAAAAATCCCGGCGCGCAAATTATAGCGTCGCGCCTCACGGACATGCTCTTCATTCAAATTTTGCGCGCTGACATTGCCGAACATGCCGGCCAATGCAACAGCAAGCCCGGCTGGCTGCGCGCGTTAGCGGATCCAAATATTGGAAAAGCTTTTGAATTGATCCACGAACAGCCCAACCATCCCTGGACGGTTGCCGAGTTGGCGACCCAAGTGAACATGTCACGTACTGCGTTTTCATTGCGCTTCGCGGAATTGGCAGGGGTGCCGCCGTTAACCTATGTCACCCAATGGCGAATGCTCAAGGCCGGCGATTTTCTGCATCAAGGCGCGGCAACGATTTCCGAGATTGCGACGGCTGTGGGTTATGAATCCGAGGCCTCGTTCAGCAAGGCCTTTAAAAGGGAGATGGGAGTGGCGCCGGGCACATATCGAAACGGCGTGAGTGACGCCCGGCTTGCGCCGGCGGGTTTTTCAAAACCAAAAAATTTTTATGAATAGACCGCAAATCGATTCCCCTCTCGCGGCGGTGCTGCCCAATTCATTTCACCCGCCCACCGCGCGCTGGTTTCAATCTCGTTTTCGTGAGCTCACCCCGCCACAGGAAAAATATCATATCGGCGTGCTCGATTATCTTGCAGATAATCGCGTGCGCGGCGTTTTTGTTATGGAATGTTTGGGGGCAAGGTCGATGAAGCCCGCGCCTAGATTGCCGCGGGCAATGTCTTCAGCGCGAAGCCGCTGCCAGATCGTATCGCATTCACTTAATTAAGAAGAGGATGGTCATAGTATGACGCATGGTTCAAGAGGGAACGCATCACGCCGTTTTCTATTCGCGGTGTTGGTCAGTTTTATTTTTCTCATGACCACAAGCTGCTCGCAGCAGCAGGCGCAGGGCGGGTTTCAAATGCCGCCGATGCCGGTTGAGACCGCAACCGTATCGCAAAGCGCGGTCATCGATCCGTTCGAAGCGGTCGGCACGATCGAAGCCGTGGATGCCATTACCGTTGTTGCGGAAATCGACGCGCTGGTTATTAGCCTGCCGTTTCGTGAAGGCCAGGCGATTGCCAAAGGCGGACTGATCGCGCAACTTGATGACGCACAGATGCGCGCGGAAGAAGCGCGCGCTGAGGCGATTCTCAATCAAAGAAAAGTCAGTCATGATCGCATCAAAACCATCACGGACGAGGGCCTCGGCACGGCGCAAAGTTTGGACGATGCCGCGGCCGCGCTAAAAGTGGCGGAAGCGGATTTGGCAGTGATGCGCGCGCGATTACAGAAGACGCGCATCGTCGCGCCTTTCTCCGGCATTTTAGGTGCTCGCCAAGTGAGTCCCGGCGCGTTTCTACGTGCCGGCTCGGCGATTACCGATCTCGCGCAGATTCAGCAACTCCGCGTGACTTTTTCTGCGCCTGAACGCTATTATTCCAGCTTGCAACGTGGCGCGGAAGTGAGAGTATCAACGACAGCCTATCCGGATTTTGAATTGACCGGCAACATTCAGGTCATCGAACCGGTGATCGATCTCGCCACACGACGCGTGAAAGCCATCGCGCGTCTGGACAACACCGGCGGCAAATTTCGACCGGGCATGTCGGCCAACGTCACCGTGGTTTTGAGCGAGCGCCCGGACGCACTCGTCATTCCCAGTGAAGCGGTTTTTGTCGAGGGTAATCAATCTTTGGTGTTCGTCATCAACGCCGACAGCACGGTAGCAAGAACCCCGGTGGAACTGGGCACACGGTTGCGCGAGAACGTCGAAGTTCTCAACGGGCTCGCGGCCGGAACGCTGGTCGTGCGCGCCGGACATCAAAAACTTTTTCCCGGCGCGAAAGTTATGCCGACCTCAGCAATGCCCCAGCAAAACTAGGTTTTTTGCGAAACCGCTAATTCACGCGAATAACCGCTAATCTTTTCGCCGAAAGAACAAAGATGGCAGAGCTATTGGAAAAAGATTTGGTCTTTCGAATCATCGGATGCGCCATGGCCGTCCACAATGCGCTCGGGCACGGTCTGCGTGAAAAAACTTATGAAAACGCGCTTGCGGTTGAATTCAAACATCAAGGGATCGAGTTCAGCAAGCAAACCCGATTTCCGGTTTATTATCGCAATGAGCTTGTTGATGAATTTGTACCCGACCTCGTGGTCGAAAAACGTGTGGTTGTCGATACCAAAACCGTCGAAACGATCATCGATGACCATCGTGGAACGATGATCAACTACCTCAAGATAACCGGATTGAAAGTCGGCGTCATCATCAATTACAAACACCGCAAGCTGGAATGGGAGCGGCTTGTTTTGGATGAAGCGCGATGAGTTCGCTGCTCGTGTATTTTAAGAACCGCAATCATTGCCAATAACCGCAATAGATTTGATTGTCTTTTTATTCGCGTTGATTCGCGTGTATTCGCGGTTAAAAACTGAATATCGGAGACAAATAATGAAACTGAGTGAAATCTCGATTCAACGCCCGGTGCTCGCCACGGTGATGAGCCTCGTGATCATCATCTTCGGGCTGGTTTCTTTCATGCGGCTGCCGGTGCGCGAATATCCCGATATCGATCCGCCGGTGGTGTCCATCATCACGTTTTATCGCGGCGCCAGCCCCAATGTTATCGAAACCGAAATCACGGATATATTGGAAGAACAACTCTCGACCATCGAAGGCGTCAAGACGATTACTTCTTCCAGCCAGGAGCAAGGCTCAACCATCACGGTGCAATTCGAGCTGAATCGCAACGTCGATGAAGCGGCGAATGACGTGCGCGATCGCGTTTCGAGCATACGCGGCATGCTGCCGCGCGAGGCCGAGGATCCGATCATCCAAAAGATCGATGTCAATGCGCAGCCCATCAATTGGCTGGCGCTGACCAGCGAGCGGCATTCCAATCTGGAATTGACCGACGTGGCCGAGCGCGTGCTTAAAGAGCGCATTCTGCGCCTGCCGGGCGTCGGTTCCATCTTCTTTGGCGGCGAGCGCCGCTATGCCATGCGCGTCTGGCTGAACGCCCAACAAATGGCGGCTTACGGCTTGACCACGCAGGATATTGAAAACGCCATTCGCCGTGAGAACGCCGAAATTCCCGGCGGCAGGGTGGAGGGCGAGAACCGTGAGTTTTCCGTGCGCACGCGTGGAGATCTGGCCACACCGGAAGAATTTGCCGCGCTCATCGTGAAGCAAGAGGGCGATCAGCTCGTGCGTTTGAGCGACGTTGCGGAAGTCGCCGTTGGCGCCGAGGATGAACGCACCGCGGTGCGCTGGAACGGCAAAGCCACGGTCGGCATGGGTGTGGTCAAGCAAACGCAAGCGAGCACGCTGCAGGTGGCGGCAACCGTGAATCAGGCGTTGCCGGAGCTGCAAAAGCTTTTGCCCGAAGGCATGCGCCTTGAAGTGGCCTACAACTCGGCCACCTTCATTCAAAATTCCATCAACGAAGTTACGGATACGCTGCTCATCGCCTTCGGGTTGGTGGTACTGGTGATCATCGCGTTTCTCAAGAGCTTTCGCGCGACGCTCATTCCGACGTTCGCGATCCCGATTTCCATCATCGGCACGTTTGCGGTGACGTATGCCCTCGGCTACACGATCAACATTCTGACGTTGCTGGCTTTGGTGCTCGCCATCGGCCTCGTGGTCGATGACGCCATCGTCGTGCTCGAAAATATTTATCGCCACATGGAAATGGGCAAATCGCGCTGGCAAGCGGCGATCGACGGCTCGAAGGAAATCGGCTTTGCCGTTTTGGCAACGACCGTTGCCCTCGTCGCTGTTTTCGTTCCGCTGGCTTTTCTCACCGGAAACGTCGGCCGCCTCTTCAATGAGTTTGGCGTGGCGGTAGCGGTCTCCGTTCTCATCTCCGGTTTCGTCGCGCTCACGTTGACGCCGATGCTGTGCTCGCGCATGTTGAAACCACTTCATGGCACGAGCCAAAGCTGGGTCTCGCGCAAGTTCGATGCCTTCTTCGACGGCTTGGAGCGCACCTATGGCAAAATCGTGCGCGGTGCGCTCAAACGCCGCGGCTTGATGATGGCGATCGCGGGATTGATGATCGTGTTGAGCGCTACCATATTCAAATTTCTTCCCAGCGAGCTGGTGCCCACGGAAGATCGTGGCACGGCTTTCGGCATTGTCATCGCGCCCGAGGGGGCAACGCTGGAATACACCGATCGCTACATGCGACAGGTTGAAGAAATCATGCTCCGCCGGCCCGAAACCGACGGTGTTTTCACCGCGACCGGCGTTGGTTTCGGTGGCCCCGGCCGTGTCACCAATGGCTTTGTCTTTATGGGATTGAAGCCGGAGGATCAAAGAGAAAAATCGCAACAACAAATCGTGCAGGAACTTTTTCCGCAGCTCTTCGCCATTCCCGGTGTGCTCGCTTTCGTGTTGAATCCGCCGAGCATCGCCTCGGATTTCAATTTCACGCCGGTGGCTTATGTTCTGCAGGCGGATTCCTATGAAGAATTGCAAAGCGCGGTGAGCACCATGATGGCGCAAGCCTCGCAGTTGGGCTATCTCATCAATCTCGATACCGATCTGCGCTTGAACAAGCCACAGCTCGAGATCACCATTGATCGCGAACGCGCGGCCGGACTCGGCGTTTCAGTTACCGACATTGGCAGCACGCTCGAAACTTTTCTGGGCGGCCGCGTGGTCGGCAATTTCAAGCGCGGCGCGAAACAATATGACGTGATCGTGCAGCTCAAGCCTGCCGATCGCGCCACGCCCAGCGCGATCGAAGGCATTTATCTGCGTGGCGCCGGCGGATTAGTTCAACTCGCGAATGTCGTCAACGTCAAAGAAACCGTTGCGCCGAAAGAATTGAATCATTTCAACCGCGTGCGCTCGGCAACGATCACCGCGAGCATGGTGCCGGGCGTGAGTCTCGGCCAGGCGCTGGATGATCTCGATCGCATTGCCGACGCCAATTTGCCCGTAAGCATCAAACGTGACTTAACCGGACAGTCGCGCGAGTTCAGAGATTCCAGTGGCGCGCTTTATTTTCTATTCTTGTTTGCGGTGGTGTTCATCTACTTGGTGCTGGCGGCGCAATTCGAGAGCTTCGTTCATCCCCTGACGATTTTATTGTCCGTGCCGCTGGCCGTGGCCGGCGCGTTGCTCGCGCTCTTCCTGTTCAAACAGACCATGAACATCTTCTCACAAATCGGGTTGATCATGTTGATCGGCTTGGTGACGAAGAACGCCATCTTGATCGTGGAATATGCCAATCAATTGCGTGAACGAGGCCGGCGTTTATTTGATGCGGTTGCCGAAGCTGCGACGATTCGGTTGCGGCCGATTCTCATGACTTCATTCGCAACGATCTTCGGCATCCTGCCGATTGCGATTGGATTGGGTGCAGGCGCGGAGGCCCGGCGGCCGCTCGGCATCGCCGTTGTTGGCGGCCTGCTGCTTTCGACTTTTTTGACGCTGGTTTTGGTGCCGGTGGTTTATACGTTGTTGGCGAGATTCACCAAAGTCGAAGTTCATGGCGAAAGCGAATCATCCAATGGCAATGAACCGGTTTCTGCGCATACCAGAAAAGAAGGCGTGCGCGAAGCGGTGGCGTGAGGAAATACCGCGAAGTCCGACTTGGGCAGCAGGGTTTTAGAGAGTTCGAAAAATCATTGGCCCAAGTCGGACTTCGCCCGCTTAGTCGATTAGTCTAGAGGTTATCCATGAGCATTATTTATCGTGATGAAAGCATCATTGCTGAATTCAAATCATACGATATCTTCGGTAGCGAAGGAGTTGGCATTTACCGTTTAAAATTCAGATTGAATTACTCAACTCAAAGCTGGCCTGAAAAGCGTTTTGAGTTCAAAAACGCCAAAGCTGAAGTCTATGTGAAAGGCGCAAGCCAAGAATATAAGTTTTTGGGCCAAGCAGAGCCAGAAAAGCCATTATTTATAGTCGCAGCGTCCAATGTTGATAATGGCGATATTTTCTTTACTATAAATCTCAACAGTCAACAGCTAAGTCTAATTGAAGACATTCGTCGTGGAGACGACTTGTTTTTCAAGATACTCATTTTAGGCGAAGCGTTGGGTAACTCAGGCAGCTGGTCAGCGCGGGATGAGCTTTTGATAAAAGTAAACCAAAGAGAATGGATTGACGCCTTAAAACAGATGAACTACGGTGAGTTTTTATTGTTTGAAATCCCTTTGCCAAAAGATGCTGTTCATGAAGAAATCAAAGCAGCAATAGATTTGCTGAAGCAAGCCCAAAATCATTATCTGCTTGGAAACTATGAGGACGTTGTTTCAACATGCAGAAAAGCTATTGAAAGTTTTAATCATGGTCGAAACGAAACGGAAAAGCTATCCGAAGCTGTTAATATTTACTCGACCAATAAACGCAATATGTCAAAAAAGCAAAGGGCGCTATTTATCAGAGAAGCCTTAAGGCATTTTACACATCTTGCCCATCACGTGTCTGATACGGGAGAAGCGGTTAGTTTCACCCGCAATGAAGCCGGTTTGGCTCTTGGCATGACAGCTGCATTGCTCTCATTTTCGTTAGAAAATTGAACGATCACAAGGCCGGCCAATTCAGCGTGGAGATTTGATTGGAACCCGATTCGTAAAAGTCGATATGATGACGCCGGACACGCATAACTTTGCCCATGCGCGCGGATTTTGTCTTGAATTCCTTGAAGCGCAGTACGATGCGCAGCAAGCGTGGAATTTCGATGATCTGCGGGTTGGTCAACTCAAAGCAGATCATGCAATAGGCTTGGTGGGCCGGCATCTTTCTCCAATAGTCAGAGATATTGGTAGTGAGAAAGGTGGGGTGTTTGACTGTTCGCAGAATCGCCGGCACAGCTTCGTCTTTGATCACTGTATCAGCGCGAAGCTTGTTGAGCGAAGTGATTTTGCCCTTGTACCAGGTTTCCAAGCGGTGGACGACGATTCGCCCAAAGATGTTTTCATCAAGAACAATCATGCCGCAGTTTTGAATTTGCGGGCTTTCTCAAGCAAAGTTTTTTTAGCCAAATGAACGGCTTCTTCGATCGCCTCGGCTGAAATGCGGCTGTGGGAATAGTTGCGCAGAATTTTTTTGGCGCTCCAGCCCGCGGCCAATAAATCCAAAATGACGCTCACTTCCAAACGAGTGTATTTGAAAGTCGGCCGGCCGCCGCAGACGCCGGGCGCGGCGACGACGTGTTTTCCCAACGGCACGTATTCATACCATTCGCCGCCGTACAATTCGCGCGTCAGTTCTTTCGTTGTTTTTTTCATGTAAGTCTCGGAGGAATTGCCGAAAAAGGTTGCAATCAGTTGCGAGGATAATTTTGATCGAACATAAGCAATCTGTTTTTCATCTTCAACGCAATTTTAGTTAATCGTAAGGAGAACACCATCATGAAAACTCTCGTCATTGGCGGAACAGGAACAGTGGGTTCACAGGTCGTGCGCGAGCTGCTCAATCGCAAAATGGCGGTTCAGGTATTGACGCGCACTGCCGATAAAGCCAAGAACTTGCCGGCGGGCGCGCAAGGTGTAACCGGCGATTTGCTCAATCCCAACACAGTGCGCTCCGTGTTCAACGGCGTGGACGGCGTGTTCATGCTCAATGCCGTTAGCACTACGGAAACTCACGAAGGCCTCATGGCTTTGAATGGCGCTCGCCTTGCCGGCGTGAAACGTTTCGTTTATATGTCGGTTCACGATCTCGATCACGCGCCACATTTGCCGCACTTCGGCGCGAAAATTCCAATCGAGATTGCCCTGCAATCTTCCGGAATACCGTTCACAATTTTGCGACCCAACAATTTTTATCAGAATGATTACTGGTACAAAGACGTGCTGTTGCAATATAACGTTTACCCGCAGCCCATCGGCGACGCCGGCCTTTCACGTGTGGACGTGCGCGATATTGCCGAGGCTGCAGCCATTGCATTAACCGCGCCAGGACATGAAGGGCAAACCTACAACCTCATCGGGCCGGAGCTTCAAACGGGCCAGAGCACCGCAAAAATTTGGAGCCAAGCTCTGGACAAAAATATTAGCTACGGCGGCAATGATCTTGAAGCGTGGGAAAAACAGTCGCTGCAATACACGCCGGCGTGGATGGTGTTCGATTTCAAGCTCATGTATGCGTTTTTCCAGAAGAATGGCTTGAAGGCCACGCCCGCTGACATCGAACGCCAGACGAAGTTGCTCGGACATGCGCCGCGCGGCTTCGCAGATTTCGCGCGCGAGACGGCCAGCTATTGGAAGGCGTAAAGCAAATTCAGGAGAAATGCATGGCATGGCTTTATCTCTTCATCGCCGGCCTGTTCGAAGCCGGTTGGGCCATCGGATTGAAATATACCGAAGGCGATCATGTTGGTGATGGATTTGTTCGCGGAGAAACGAGAGGACGAGTACATCGCTGCAATACAACGATAAATTAAGGAGAGACAAATGAGCCTATCCGTACATGGCATTCATCACGTCACCGTGATCGCCGGTGACGCGCAGGAAAACCTCGATTTCTACACCGGCATCATGGGCATGCGTTTGGTCAAAAAAAGCGTGAACCAGGATGCGCCGGATACTTATCATCTTTTTTATGCCGACGCTGCCGGCACGCCTGGAACCGATCTCACCTTTTTTCCCTGGCCGGAAATGGGGCCGGGGCGTTTGGGAATTGGTTTAACCGTGGAAGTGCCGTTTGCCGTTCCGCCGGGTAGTTTGAAGTATTGGGGGAAAAGATTTGAGCAGCATCATGTGAAGCACGGTGAAACCGAAACACGCTTCGGCGAAGCGACTTTGCCTTTTCAAGACCCGCACGGCTTGCAATTGGCTTTGGTGGAAAGCAGTGATCAAGGCCAGTTTGTTTCCTGGGAAAAAAGCCCGGTTCCCGTGGAACACCAATTGCGCGGTATGCATGCGGTTAGGCTATGGGAGCGTTCTTTCGATCAAACCGAAAGGCTCTTGACCGGGCTGATGGGATTCAAACCCATCACCGAAGAAAACGGATGGCGGCGCTATGGGGTTGACGGCGGCAGCTCCGGCAAAATTGTTGAAGTCAAAGAGCTGCCCGACGCCGGCCGCGGGATGTGGGGTGTCGGCCGTGTTCATCACGTGGCCTGGCGCGTGAAAGATTCCATAGAAGAAATGGCGTTGCGTGAAAACCTCGACCACGCGGGTTTGCAACCCACCTCTCAGATCGATCGTTTCTGGTTCAAATCGGTTTATTTCAGAGAACCCGGCGGCGTTCTTTTTGAGCTGGCCACCGACGGCCCCGGTTTCGATCGCGACGAGAACATGGAACATCTCGGGGAAAAGTTGATTTTGCCGCCCTGGTTGGAAACACAGCGCAACAAAATTGAAGCAGCGTTACCGCCGTTGCACATGAAAACCGCGCAGACGAAATGATCAATCTCGCCGAATGACTTGCCGCCGCGCGAAGCCTATCGCTCCATGTTGAGCGTGATCACGCCGCGGCCGATTGCCTGGGTTTCGACCATCAGCGCCAACGGCGCGCCCAATCTTGCGCCCTTTGGCACGGCCACAAATAAAGTGGATACAGAATTGAAGTCCAACATTGATGAATGCCATGAAAAAAATCCTCGAGATCCACAAAAGCTCGTCACCGCATTGGGTGGGCGACGGTTTTCCGGTTCGCTCGATTTTGCCTTCGCAACGTCTCGGCCCGGAGATCAGCCCATTTCTGCTTCTGGACTATGGCGGCCCTGTGGAATTTTCGCCGACAGATCAATCGCGCGGCGTGGACGAACATCCGCATCGCGGCTTTGAGACGGTGACGATCGTTTATCAGGGTGAATTAGAACATCGCGATTCGACGGGCAACCATGGCAGTATTGGTCCCGGCGACGTGCAATGGATGACCGCGGCCTCGGGCATCGTGCATGAAGAAAGACACTCTAGTGAGTTTGCGAAGCGAGGCGGCATGTTCGAGATGGTGCAGCTCTGGATAAATCTTCCGGCCAAATTTAAAACCTCGCCGCCCGGATATCAGACGCTGCTCAAGCGCGACATTCCAGTCGTCAACCTCATGAACGAGAGTGGTGCGGTGTGCGTGATCGCCGGAAATTTTCAGGGAGTCAAAGGCGCGGCCCGAACATTTACGCCGATCAATCTGTGGGATATGCGCTTGCGCGCGGGGCGACGCGCGGAGTTGAGCCTGCCCGAGGGCTACACGACGCTGCTGGTGAGCTTGCGCGGGAAGAGCGTGTTGAACGGAACGGAGAAAATCGGCGAAGCAGAATTAGCCTGGTTCGATCGCCAGGGAGAGAACATTATCATCGAGGCGGAAGAGGAGGCGACGATGCTCGTGTTGAACGGCGCACCGATTGACGAACCGGTTTTCAGCCACGGGCCGTTTGTCATGAACACCTCGGAGGAAATTCGCCAAGCGATGCTCGATTATCAAAGCGGACGAATGGGACGTATCCCTTCTCATTGAGAGAAAAAAACAAAGGAGAAACGCGATGGCTGACTACAAATACTTGATCATCGGCGGCGGCATGACTGCGGCCTCGGCAATTGATGGCATTCGCGAAGTCGATGCCGAAAGCACGATTGGCTTGATCACGGCTGACACCCAACCGCCCTATGATCGCCCGCCTTTATCAAAGGGATTGTGGACCGGAAAGAAAACCGTTGAGGAAATCATGCGGCCGGCAGAGCATGCAAATGTGACTTATCATCTCGGCCGCAGGGCGCAAAACATGAATCTTGCCGCCAAACATGTGCAAGATGACCAGGGCGCCCAGCATACATTCGACAAGCTGTTGCTGGCGACCGGCGGCACGCCGCGGCGCTTGTCTTTCGGCGGAGATGAAATCATTTATTTCCGTACATTGAAGGATTACGAACGTTTGCATGACCTCTCGCAAGAACAAGAAAACTTTGCCGTGATCGGCGCCGGCTTTATCGGCTCTGAGATCGCGGCGGCATTGGCAATGAACGGCAAAAAGGTGACGATCATCACGCCGGAAAACGGCATTTGTTCCCGCCTTTTCCCGGCTGAGGTTGTTTCATTCTTCAATGACTACTATCGCCAAAAAGGCGTTGAAGTGCTGACGGGAGAATCCGTAGCTGCATTGGAAGGTACGGGCACAAATTTGAGTGTGGTCACGAAAAGCAAGCGCCGTATTGCTGCGCACGGAGTTGTCGCCGGCATCGGCATCACGCCCAATGTCGAGCTGGCACAAGCTGCGGGCTTGAAAGTTGAGAACGGCATCGTCGTCGATCAATCCTTGCGCACGAGCCATGCCGAAGTTTTTGCCGCGGGTGATGTGGCAAATTTTTTCGATCAAACTTTGGGCTTGCGCCGCCGCATCGAGCATGAAGACCTTGCCAATACCATGGGCAAAGCCGCGGGCCAAGCCATGGCCGGCGCGCAAATTAAGTTTGACCACTCTCCGTTTTTCTATTCCGATCTTTTTGAAATCGGCTACGAAGCCGTGGGCGAACTGGATTCGCGCCTGGAAGTTTTTGCCGATTGGAAAGAAAAGTATAACACCGGCGTGCTGTATTATCTCGCAGACGGGCGCGTGCGTGGCGTGCTATTATGGAACGTTTGGGGTAAAGTTGATGAGGCGCGTGCGTTGATTGCGGCGGGCGAGAAAGTCGCGGCGGCGTCATTGCAAGGGCGGATTGCATTTGAGTAATATTTAACGCAGGCATACCGCCTGCCATTGGCGAGATTAAGACCAACGAATGTTTTATCCGTTAGTCTTGATTGGACTATCGGCGTGGTCCTGCCGAAAAACCGCTTGACTGCGTGTCACGTTCTTGGTTATATTGCGAGATGAAAATTTAAGGGCTAATAAAAACTTTGTCGTCTTCATTTTCACAGGCGGATCGCGATTTTCTCAAAAAGGCCATTCACTTGGCTGTGCGTGGCCGGGGCTTCGTGAGCCCCAATCCTCTCGTCGGAGCAGTGGTGGTGCGTGAGGGTGAAATCGTGGGTACCGGTTATCACCGCAAATTTGGCGGTGACCACGCCGAGGTAGAAGCTTTGCGGGAGGCCGGGCATTTGGCCCGTCGCGCCACACTTTATTGCACGCTCGAACCCTGCAGCCATTTCGGCAAAACACCGCCATGCGTGAATCGCGTCATCGAAGCCGGCATTGCGCGCGTGGTTTTAGGAAGCGTCGATCCCAATCCTCTGGTCAACGGCCGCGGCATCAAAGTCTTGCGCGAAAACGGCATTCAAGTGGAAACCAGTCTGCTGGCTGAAGCTTGTCGCGAGTTGAACGAGAGTTTTTTCAAATTCATCACCACGCGCCTGCCCTTTGTCACGCTCAAGATCGCCCAAAGCGCGGACGGCAAAATCGCGGATCAAAACGGCCAATCACGCTGGATCAGCAATGAGCGCGCGCGCCGGCTCACGCATCGCTGGCGCTGGCAAACGGATGCGATTTTGGTGGGTATTGGCACGGTGCTCGCCGATGATCCGCGCTTGACCGTGCGCTATGAAGAAGGCCCGCAGCCGCGCCGCCTGATTTTAGACAGCCATTTGCGACTTCCGCTCGCGGCCCGGCTCTTGAACGATTCGCACGCGGAACGCACGGTGATTTTGGTTTCACAAGAATGCAAAGAACATGAAAAGGCGGCGGCGATTGAACAGCGCGGGACGAAAATTTGGCGGGTGCCGGCCACACCCTCCGGCCATTTAAATCTGAGCCAGGTTTTGGAACGTATCGGTCAAGACAACATCGCCGCGGTCATGGTGGAAGGCGGCCGCCGCATTTTCACCAGCTTTTTGGAAGAAAGATTAGCGGATCGGCTCACTTGTTTTTTTGCGCCGATTATTCTCGGCGAGGGCGTGCCGGCGTTCAAAGGATTGCAGATTGCCAACATGAGCGAAGCCATTCATCTCGTTAAGCCGCGCTGGAAAATTTTAGGCGATAACGGCCTGGTCAGCGGCTGGATTCGATATCCGAAATGATCGTCAGCCTTGCCGTATTTTTTTTAATCGTTGCCACCAGTTTCGCATGGTCTGGACTTGATGCGGTGCGCAAGCTGCTCGCGCGCCGGATTGAAACCATGCCATTAGTGGCGCTGTTAACGCTGGGGCAGATTCCGATTTTTTTATTCTGGGCGATGCTTTCCGGACAGTATCGCGTGCATCCGGGCTACTGGGCGCCGGGGTTGGCAGCCGTTTTGATCAATATCGCAGCGAATTTGATGTTCGTATCCGCGCTCAAAATCTCGCCCTTCAGCTTGACGATTCCTTTTCTTGCGCTCACGCCGATCTATGTTGCGTTGCTGGCTATTCCTCTGCTCGGCGAATATCCGACGGCCCTCCAGATTGCCGGCATCTTGGTTGCGGTTTTCGGCGCGCTCAATCTCAATCTCGCCGCTTATGAAGGCGTGAGTTTTTCCAAAATGGGGCAGGCGTTCTGGCGCGAGCGCGGCAGTGTTTTAATGACGGGCGTGGCGTTGTTGTGGTCGATCAATTCTTCCCTGGACAAGCTGGCCGTGGCGCAAGCCTCGGTGCCTTTTCATGCGTTCGTGCAAGTGCTCGGCATTTTCCTCGGTTTGATGATCGTGTTAGTGCCGCGCGCACCATGGCAACAATTGCGGCTGGCCAGGCAAAATGCCGGGCTGCTGCTGGCCGCGATCATATTTTGTGCCGTCGCTTTGGCGTTGGAATTGACGGTCATTCAAAAAGCCCCGCTACGCGTGGTGGCGATCATTAAAAGAGTAGTGGAATTGAACCTGGCGGTTGCGATCGGTTATTTCATCTTCAAAGAAAAAATAACGGTACGGAAAGCCTTTGCCCTCGGCTTGATGGCGATGGGCATCGTGGCCACGCTGTGGGCGGATTGAGTTCTTAGGAATGCCGATTAAATAAATTGTTCAGATGGAAGGCGCATGTTTACCGGTATTATAGAAGAAATCGGCCGCATTGAAGCAGTGGCAAAACTTGCTCGCGCACGGCAATTTCAAATCGCCGCGACAAAAGTTTTGGCCGGCACAAAAGTTGACGATAGCATTTGCGTGAATGGCGTTTGTTTGACCGTGATTGCTTTGGATCATAATACGTTCACCGCGCAAGCCGTGGACGAAACGCTGCGCAAAACGACATTAGGGAACTTGAAAACCGGCAGCCGAGTAAACCTGGAGCGAGCGCTACGTCTGGCCGATCGTTTGGGCGGGCATTTGATGCAAGGCCATGTTGAGGGCACGGCGCGCATCACGGCGCTCGAGCCACAAGCCGCGGGCAAACTCATGTCGGTCGCATTGCCGCGCGAATTGCTGCGTTACGTGATTCCTCTCGGATCAATCGCACTGGAAGGCGTGAGTTTGACCATCGCCCGGCTCGAAGATCCTATCATCACCATGGCATTGATTCCGCATACTTTGGAATGCACGACTTTGGGTGCATGTCAAACGGGCGATGCGCTCAACCTCGAAACCGATATGATCGGCAAACATCTCGAACGCCTGCTGCAATTTTCCAAAGCAGGCGGATTGACGGAAGAAAAATTGGCGCAGTGGGGGTATACAAAATTCAATGATACTTTTTGAAATTCACTAACAGTAGGGATTGCGGAGAAAAGCGTTGTCTGCTTTCAATTCCATTGCAGAAGGCCTTGCCGATTTTCGTGCCGGCAAAATTCTGATCGTCGTGGATGATGACGATCGCGAGAATGAAGGGGATTTTTGTTTCGCGGCGGAGAAAGCCACGCCGCAGTTGATCAATTTTCTGGTGAAACATGGCCGCGGCCTGGTGTGCGTATCGCTGACGGGCGAGCGTTTGCAGGAGCTGGGCTTGCACATGATGGTGCCGGAAAACACAGCCAGCTTGGGCACTTCATTTACGGTTTCGGTGGATGCCAAACGCAACACTACCACCGGCATTTCCGCGCACGATCGCGCTGAAACGATTTTGCAGTTGCTTGCGCCGCAAACCCGGCCGCAAGACCTGGCGCGTCCGGGCCATATCTTTCCTCTAAAAGCGCAACCCGGCGGCGTTCTCACCCGCGCCGGACATACAGAAGCCGTGGTCGATTTGGCGCGTTTAGCCGGGCTTTATCCCGCCGGCGTGTTGTGCGAAATTATGGACGATGACGGCAGCATGGCGCGCGTGCCCCGGCTGAGGGAAATCGCGGCCGAATTTAACCTCAAAATTATCACCATTCGCGATCTCATCGAATATCGCCGGCGCCAGGAAAAATTGGTGCAGCGCATTGCTTGTTCGCGCCTGCCCAGCCGGTACGGCGATTTCATGCTGCACGTTTATGCCAGCGATATCGAAGAAAGCCATCACGTCGCCATCGTCAAAGGAGAAGTGAATACCGGCGAGCCGGCTTTGGTGCGCGTGCATTCGCAATGCCTCACCGGCGATTTGCTCGGCTCGCTGCGCTGCGATTGCGGCGACCAGCTCGTGCAGGCGCTCAAGCAAATTGAACGTGAAGGCCGCGGCGTGTTGTTGTATATGCGGCAGGAAGGCCGCGGCATCGGCCTGGCGAATAAAGTTAGAGCCTATGCGCTGCAAGACGAAGGCAAAGACACGGTGGAGGCCAACGAAGCGCTGGGCTTCAAAGCGGATTTGCGGCATTACGGCATCGGCGCGCAAATTTTATACGATCTCGGCATTCGCCGCATTCGTTTGCTTACCAACAATCCTAAAAAAATCGTAGGGCTCGAAGGTTATGGCCTCGAAGTGGTGGAGCGCGTGCCCATCGAAATCGCCGCCAATCCCACGAACCAAAAATATTTGGAAACCAAACGCGACAAGCTCGGGCATTTGATCATGCTGGATCGGGTTTCTGACGATGACGGGCGTGAATAGTTTCAGACTGTGTGAAAACGCTCGAATTTGTCATTGCGAGCGGAGCGAAGCAATCTCTAAATCCAATACGTGCATGCGCCGAGATTGCTTCGCTCCGCTCGCAATGACGTTTTCACACAGTCTGTTTATTCAAGAATGACATGATGGCTTCAGGCGGCTAATGTCACAAAATTTGACCGATAAGGAACTGATGAATATCATCGAAGGCCAGCTCGACGCGCGCGACAAAAACTTCGCCATTGTCATCAGCCGATTCAATAGTTTTATTTGCGAGCAATTGCTGCACGGCGCGGTTGATTGCCTGGTGCGCCACGGGGCGGCGGGAAAAAATATCACCGTCTATCGCGTGCCGGGGTCGTATGAAATTCCCGCTGCGGCCAAACGCATTGCAGATGCGAAAAGGCACGACGCCATCATTTGTTTGGGCGTTTTGATTCGAGGCGCCACGCCGCATTTCGATTATATTGCCGGATTCGTGGCGAAAGCAATCGGCGACCTCGGCGTGCACAGCGGCATTCCCACTCTCTTCGGTATTTTGGCCGCGGATTCCCTGGAGCAGGCCATCGAACGAGCGGGCACGAAGGCCGGCAACAAAGGTTGGGAAGCGGCGCTGGCCGCGATTGAAATGGCCGATCTGTTTTCCCGGCTTGCAGAAAAGCCGTGAAATGCTTATACATGTTTATTGTCATCCCGTAGTTTTTTTTTCAGCGGGGGAGCACGGTGCTCCCAATCATCCTTTATACTTTTCAAATTTTATGATGAAAACGCTTCTTCAAACTTTCGCCGCCGGCTTTCTTTTCGTCACGTCTGCTTTCGCGCAAAACGGACCGATTCTCGACATTTCGCCGCAGCTTTGGCAATCTTTCACGAATCTGCGCAACGTGAAAGCGCTGGAGCGCTCGCCGCAAGGCCTTTGGGCCGCAACCACGGGCGGCGTTCTGTTTTGGGATTCGAATGAACGGCGCTACCGCACTTTCAACAATACCGACGGCCTGAGTGAAAATCAAACCAGCACCATCGCCCGCGATCGCCGCGGCCGTGTGTGGATCGGCCATGCGAGCGGTCTCATCGACGTTTATGATCCTGCAAAAAATTCTTTCAAAGCCATCGCGGATTTGAAAGCTTTCAATTATGCCGTGCTGGGATTTTTTCCGCTGGGTGATTCGATTTACATCGCGCACAGCAGCGGCATCAGCTTATATATCGGCAGCCGCGAAGAAGTGAAAGAGACCTATCGCAATCTCGGCGCCGGCATTCAAAGCGACAGCGTGCGCAGCATTTTCATCGATGGCCGCGATCTTTGGGCCGCAACGAACCGCGGCGTGGCCAAAAGCTCGCTCGCTTTACCCAATCTGCAAGCGCCGGAAAGCTGGACCAATTTCACCATCGGCAGCGGCCTGCCTTCCAACCGCGTTTTAGGATTCACCAAATATCAGGGAAAAATTATAGCCGCTTGCATCAATGGTTTGGCGGAATTTGATGGCGCGAGCTGGCGGAATATCACCGGCAACCTTGCGGGGTTGGTGATGAGACAAACACTGGCCACGGTCGTCGAGGGCCAGGAGCGCTTGTATGCCGCCACCACGCGCGGATTGTATTGCGCCGTTGCCAGCCAGGTTTGGGAGCGCGTGGGCCCTGAAGTTCTGAATGTCACGGGCATGGTTGTGGGCGCCGGAGAAAAACTGTGGCTTTCAACTTCAAGCGACGGCCTCTACGAATATGATGCGGCCGGCCTAACCTGGATGCTCCATGAGCCGCAGGGCCCGGCGCGCAACAATTTCACTTCGATCGCGGTTGATTTGGCCGGCCAGGTGTGGGCCACAACCTCGGACTTGCCCGCGTTGAAAATCGGATTTATGCGTTACAACGGCGAGAGTTGGCGCAGCTTTGGCTCGGAAGATCATCCTTTAATTTTCGAAGATTGCCGCCACGTCGAGGTTTTGCAAAACGGCGAGCGCTGGATTTCTACGTGGGGCCAGGGGATTATCGTAGTCAAAGGCGAAGGCGATGATTTGCAGTTTTCCCGCTTTGATGCTAGCAACGGCCTCGCCGGCATTTCGAACAATCCCAATTTTGCCGTGGTGCCTTATTTCAAGCAAGACGGCGCCGGCAATGTTTGGATTTGCAATTATGTGGCGAACAATTCCAACACGCTTGCCTGTTACACGGCGCAAGGAACCTGGCGCTATTTTTCTTCAGCTTTGCAGCAAATCGGCACGACCTTGGTCACTTTGGAAATTGAAAAAGCGACGACCGCGGATCGCATCTGGGTGGGCACAAATTTAAACGACGCTAATGCGGGCGTGGGTGTGATCGATTACAATGGCACGCTCAACGACCCCGCGGATGACAGGCACGGCGGCACGCTGAAGCAAGAAGACGGCTTGCGCAGCACCGACATTCGCTCGCTCGCGTATGATCGCGACGAGTTTATGTGGATCGGCACGGGAGAGGGTTTATATTATTGGTTCGGCAGCGGCGGCGCTACCGAACGCTTCGGCGTGATCAACGAAAATATCAACGTCATTAAAATCGATCCGCGCAACAACAAATGGATCGGCACGGCCAACGGCATTTCCGTGCTTTCCGGCGACGATAATTTTACGTTCCAATCCATTACCGTTGAAAACAGCCCGCTGGTTTCGAATGTCATTACCGACTTCGCTTTCGATCGCAATAACGGCGACGTTTGGGTTTCGACGACCAACGGCATTTCCCGTTTGCGCACGCCCTTCACCGCGCCCAAGCAGGATTTGAGCGCGCTTAAAGGCCATCCTAATCCGTTTCGCATCAGTGAGCAGGGCGGAAAATTCGTAATCACGAATCTAGCCGAACGCGCTGCGGTTAAAATTTATGCGATAGATGGCACGCTCGTTAAAAGCTATGGCCGCGAGCAAGTGCCGGGCGCACAGATCTCATGGGACGGACGCGACGACAAAGGCGAGCTTGTGCCCAGCGGCGTGTATTTGTTCATGGCCGTCATCGCAGAAACCGGCGCCAGCAAAGTGGGGAAAGTGGCGGTGATCCGGCAATGATTTATCCAAATTGAATCAAATACCACCTCTTGAATTTTCGTTAAAAAGAATTCACGCAGAGACGCGAAGCCGCAAAGATTTTGCAAAAATTTTTAAATGGCAAAACGATTTAGGGCAAAACAATTCAACTTTTTTAAAGTACATATTTCAACAGCAATCATTTTGCCAGCAAATTATTTTGCCTTTAATTTCTTTGCGTATTCTTAGCGTCTCTGCGGCTTTACATGTGGTTTTTTCCTTTTTGGTTCCGGCTTGTCCGGGTTGTGTTGATTGTTAACTCTTCTTAGCAAAATGCCGCTGCGCGATGAGTTACGATTCTGTACGACTATCTCGAGTGCTGTTTCAGTCATGGACAGTCGGTCGCGCGCCGGCTCGCAGTCCTTGTTCGTTGATCTCACCGGTTTTGTGCAGTTCCGTGCTCTTTTCAACCCGCCAATTATCAATGTCAACAGACGGTTTCTTCCCCAAATTCACCTTTTTACTCCACGAGTTGGCCGCGATGCAAACCTGCCTTTTGCTTTTTGCCTTTTGCTTTTTCCCAAAAGGCATGGCCTTTGCAAACTTGCAGCAGGCGCGAAAGAGTGTTTCAGGCTTTTTTCGTTTGTTCTTTGAAAAAGAAAAGGGGAGGACGTAGATGTTACAAAAAATTTCTTTGTCTAACTATGCGCTGGCTGATCAGGTTGAACTGGAATTTGGCGCGGGCTTGAACGTAATCACCGGTGAAACCGGTGCGGGGAAATCCATTCTCATCGGCGCGATTGCGGCATTATTGGGCGAGAAGGCCGCGTACCAAGTAGGGCGCGAGGATAATCCCAAAGCAGTTTTGGAAGGCTGGTTTGCTCATTTTCGCCAGGCAGAAATCGCGCGATTGTTGCTGGCGAACGAGATTGATCCGGCCGGCGACGGTGTTTTGCTGATTCGCCGCGAGTTTCACAGCAGCGGCCGCAGCCGCGCGTTCATTAATGATTCGCCGGTCGCCTCCGCCGTGCTCGATGAATTGGCGGAACATTTGGCCGATTTGCACGGCCAGCACGAACATCAGTCGCTGTTGCGCGCCCGCCATCATTTGTATTTTCTCGATACGTTTGCCGGATTGGTGGATTTGCGCGAACAAGTTGCCGCCGCTTTTGAGAACGTGCAGCATGGGCGGCAAAAACATGCGGAGCTGCTGCGCCAGCACGAAGCGGGCAAAAGCCGCCGCGAGTTGGAAATTTTTCAACTGCAAGAAATCAAGCAAATCCATCCGCAACCCGACGAGGAAGAAAAGCTCAACGAAGAAATCAAACTGCTGACGCACGCGGCGCGGCGCATGGAGTTGGCGCAAAAAATTTGTTTGGGGTTGAATGAAAACGAGCAAGCGGTGTTGGTGCAACTGAAAACCGTGTTGGACGCTTTGACGGAATTAAAAGGCCTCGACCCGGCATTGGAAGCTTTGTCTGCCGACGCCAAAACCGCGGAAATCGCGTTGCGCGAAACCGCGCAGGAAATGCAGCGCTATCAAAGCGCCATCGCGCTCGATGAGCAGCGCCTGGAGCAAGTGCGGCAGCGTTTGGCCGGTTTGCAAATGCTCAAGCGCAAATACGGCCCGGCGCTCGCGCACGTCATTGAAAAATGGGAACGGCTTGAAAACGAGCTGTCACGTTTCGAAAATTTTGAAATCGAATTAAAAGAACTGCAAACGCATGTTGCGCAAGCGGAAAATAAATGCGCGCAACTGGCGCGGGATTTATCCCACTGCCGGCGCCAAGCGGCAAAACAATTGGAAAAACTTGTGCCCGAAGTTCTGACCGAGCTGGGATTGAACGGCGCCCAATTTCGCGTGGGACTCGAAAACGAATTGGAGCCTCAGGGCTTCATTGAAATGGAAGGCAAAAAAGTCAAAGCCGGAAAAACCGGCATAGATTTGATCGAGTTTTTCTTGAGCGCCAATCGCGGCGTGGAACTGGCTCCGCTCGCGAAAGTGGCTTCGGGTGGAGAAGTGTCGCGCATCATGCTGGCGCTGAAATCCGTAATCGCCGAACGCGACGAGATTCCGATACTGGTGTTCGATGAAATTGACAGCGGCGTTTCCGGCCGCGTGGCGCAAGCCGTGGGCCGCCGTTTACAAAAACTTGCGCAATCGCACCAGATAATATGTATAACTCATTTGCCGCAAATCGCAAGCGCAGGGCGGCATCATTTTTTGGTGGAAAAAGTCCTTGCCCAAGGCCGCGCCACCACGCGCGTCCGGCGCTTGAAAAACAGCGAACGGCCGCAGGCCATTGCGAACTTGCTCGGCGGTGAAAAAATTTCTACAACCCATTTGGAAAGCGCGCGCGAACTGTTAGCCGAAGCCGGCAATCCGGCGGAATAATTTCGCCGTTGCGCATTATTTTCGTAATCGCGCCTTCAGGCGCTCTGTCAAAAATAGTTGAGTCCCTGAAGGGACTACTACCAAAGATGCACGAGATTTCAGGCTGAAATCTTGATACCAAAAATAGGAGTACACATCGTGACGAAACTTCAGCGCCTCCTGGGAACTTCGATACTTTCTCTTCTGTTGGTCGTCGTCGGCCTCTTCGTGGTTTGCAGCGGCAGAGTGCAGGACGTGGCTTTTGAAGATGAATTTGTGGAAGACGAATATGCTACGGACTCGGAAAACATGGAAGAATCATCCGGCGCCGCCGACGATTTGCTCGGCCGTTTGGAATTGTTGGAAGAAAGCGGCTCGGATTCGGGGAACTTCGACAGCATGATGGCCGAGCTGGATGCCATGGGAGAAAACGAGGGGCAAACGGAAGACGCCGAAAGCTCTTTGTTGACCAATGAAGCGTTCAGCAATTTGCAAACGGAAGTCAATGAATTGAGCGCGATTTCTTCCAGCAAGAGCCGCACGCTGGACAGTTTGCGCGCCGAGCTGGAAATGGTCAATTCGCAAAAAACCGCCATGGGCAACGTTGGCGGCACGCGGAGCAGCGGCAAAATTCGCAGCGAAGCCGACATTTACAACACCGAGTACGGCCTGGCTTATCAAGACGCGCTCGATGATTTTTACGTGCGCAACTATGACCGCGCCGTGCGCAAATTCCGCGAACTGCTGGCGAGCAACGACCGTTCGCCGCTCGCTGACAATTGCCAGTATTGGATTGGCGAGGCTTACTTCGCGAAGGGCAATTATTATCAAGCGATCGCGGAATTTCAGAAAGTGCTGCCGCTGGAAAACAGCAACAAGATCAACGATGCGCAGTTAATGATCGGCATTTCGTTCATCAAAGCCGGCGAGCCGGATTTGGCGCGCGCCGAGCTCAACACCGTGATCAACTTCGCCGGCAATTCCTCCTCCGCCCAAAAGGCGATGCGCTATTTGAAGATGCTGAACAATGCGTGATCGTTTTGCTTTTGACCGATCTTTGCTAAAAGCCAGATTCTAGAGAATCTGGCTTTTTTGTTGCAATTCCCTCAATTCTTTTCTACTTTCGCCTCCGGTTTTGTGAAATCGTCCGTTCTTCCCACCAACATTTTACATCTTGCACAGTTCTTATGCCGGGATTCATTCACCTGCACAATCATTCGCATTACAGCCTGCTCGACGGCGCCTGCCGCATCAAAGATTTGGTCGAGGCCGCCAAGAAAAATAACATGCCGGCGCTGGCGTTGACCGATCACGGCACCATGTTCGGCGCGATTGAATTTTATAAAAGTTGCCAAAAAGCCGGCATCAAACCGGTGGTCGGTGTTGAAGCCTACATCGCCCCGCGCAGCCGCAAAGAAAAGGGCAGCCAGAAGGGCACGCAGGCCGATACTTCGTTCCATCTCGTGCTGCTCGCCAAAAATTTGCCGGGTTACAAAAACATCATGCGCCTCGTCTCCCTCGGCTATCTCGAAGGCTTTTATTACCGCCCGCGCATCGATTGGGAAATTTTGCAGGAATATCACGAAGGCTTGATCGTTCTTTCCGCTTGCTTGAAAGGGGAGATCGCGCAAAAATTTTTAAACGGCCGTCCCGACGAGGCGCGCCAAACCGCGCTGCGCTATCGCGAAGTGTTCGGCGACGATTATTATCTCGAAATCCACAAACATAATTTGCCCGAAGAAGATGAAGTGCGCGAACAGATCGTGGCGTTGAGCAAAGATTTGAGCATTCCGCTCGTGGTTACAAATGACATTCATTATCTCAAGCGTGAGCATGCTTCGCCGCACGATGTTTTGATTTGCTTGCAAACCGGCAAAGACCGCGACGATCCCAATCGTTTGCGCTACACTACGGATGAGATCTATTTCAAATCGCAGGCCGAAATGTATGACATGTTCAAGGGCTACGAGGAAGCGCTTGCGATCACCGGTGACATTGCCAACAAATGCGAGCTCAAATTAGATTTCAGCAAAGTTTATTTGCCGACGTTCGAGCTGCCGGCAGAGCACCAGGGCGAATCGTTGGATGATTATTTGGCCGTGCTCGCGCACGCAGGCCTGCGTCAGCGTTATGCCGAAGTCACGCCCGAACTGGAGCAGCGCTTGAATTATGAATTGGAAACGATCAAGAAAACCGGCTACGCCGGCTATTTTTTGATTGTGCAGGATTTCATTGATTACGCGCGCGCCAAAGGCATTCCCGTTGGCCCGGGCCGCGGCTCGGCGGCGGGCAGTTTGGTGAGCTATTGCACCGGCATCACCAATATCGATCCCATGCCATACAATCTCATCTTCGAGCGCTTTCTCAATCCCGAGCGCGTCACCATGCCCGATATCGACGTGGATTTTTGCTACGAGCGCCGGCAGGAAATTATCGACTACGTGCGCAAAAAATACGGCGAGAACAACGTCACGCAAATTATCACGTTTGGCACCATGGCTGCGCGTGCGGTGGTGCGCGATGTGGGCCGCGTGTTGAAAGTCAAATACGGCGAGGTTGATAAACTTGCAAAGATGATTCCCGCGACCATCGGCATCACCCTGGACCGCGCGCTGGAATCCACCCACGAACTGACCGCGGCGGTAGAATCCAATTCTGTCAACAAACAGCTCTTCGAATATTCGAAAGTTTTGGAGGGGCTCGCGCGGCATGCCTCGACACATGCGGCCGGCGTGGTCATCACGCCCGATGCTTTAACGAATTACACGCCGTTGTATAAATCCAACACCGGCGATGTGACCACGCAGTACGATATGAAATCGCTGGAAACCATCGGCGTGTTGAAAATGGATTTTCTCGGCTTGCGCACGCTAACGGTGATGCAAAAAGCTTTGGCCATGCTCAAAGCGCGCGGCGTCGAATTGGATTTGGATCGGCTGCCGATGGACGACGCGAAAACTTATGCGCTATTCGGCAACGGCGAGACTATCAGTTTGTTCCAATTCGAGAGCTCGGGCATGCGCGAATATCTCAAAAAGCTCAAGCCGCAGAGTTTGGAAGATCTCATCGCCATGAACGCGCTCTATCGCCCGGGCCCGATGGACATGATCGACGATTTCATCGCGCGCAAACACGGCACCAAGAAGATCGAATATTTGCATCCTCTGCTCGAGCCGGTGCTCAAAGAAACCTATGGCGTCATCGTCTATCAAGAGCAGGTGATGCGCATCGCGAGCGAGCTGGCGGGCTTCACTCTCGGCGGCGCCGATCTATTGCGCCGCGCGATGGGAAAGAAAAACGTCGAACTCATGGCCGAACAACGCAAGAAATTCATCGACGGCGCAAAAGAGCGCGGCGTTCCGGTGACTAGCGCCAATCAAATTTTTGATTTGATGGATAAATTCGCCGGTTACGGCTTCAACAAATCGCATGCGGCCGGCTATTCGCTCGTGGCTTATCAAACCGCATATTTGAAAGCGCATTATGCCGCGGAGTTCATGGCCGCCACGCTCACCAGCGAAATGAGCAACACTTCGCGCATCGTCACATTGATCGACGAATGCCGGCGCATGGGCGTTCCCCTCTTGCCGCCGGACGTCAATGAAAGCTCGGCCGAGTTCACGGTGATCGAGGGCAAAATTCGTTACGGCCTGGGTGCAGTCAAAAACGCGGGCCTGGGCGCGATCGAAAGCGTGGTCAAAGCGCGCGCGAAAGAAGGGCGCTTCAAATCAATTTATGATTTCTGCGGCCATGTCGATTCCCGTCTCGTGAATAAAAAAGTTTTGGAAAGCCTGGTGCAAGCCGGCGCGTTCGATGCGATCAGCGCGAACCGCCAGCAATTGCTGGTCGCGCTCGATTCGGCCTCGCTCTATTCGCAGCGCAAGCAAGACGAGCGCATGCGCGGCCAGGCTTCGATTTTTGACGATGCGCCCATGGCCATGGAAAACGAGCCGGCTTTGCCGCCGGTGGAAGATTGGGATCCGGCCGAGCGCTTGAAACGCGAGAAGGAATTTTTGGGCATTTATCTATCCGCGCATCCGCTCGAGCGCTTTGCTTTCGAAGTGAAGCTGTTCTCGCATCCTGCCATTCAAGATTTGCAGGAGGCGCGCGACAACATGCCGGTGATGATTTGCGGCATGGTGACGGAAACGAAAACCATCGTCGACCGCAATGGCCGTCAGATGGCATTCGTCACTATCGAAGATTTTGCCGCGAGCATGGAGGCCATCGTGTTCAGCGACACCCTTGCCGAGCATCGTGAAAAATTGCAGCCCGACGCCGTGGTAGTGATCACCGGCAAAACCACGAGCCGGGAGGACGAAGCCACGAAGATTTTAGTGGAAAACATCATGAGCTTGGAAGAAGCGTGGCAAACTTTGCCCAAAAGTTTCGCGCTCGATGTGCCGGCGGACAAGCTGGATGACAAGCTGGTGCAACGCTTGTTGCAAACGTTGCGGCTCAATCAAGGCACGTGCAATCTCTTTCTGCGCATTCGCGGCCAGAATGCACCGGCGTATGATTTCCACGCGCGCAATTTGCGCATTCGGCCCAATAGCGAATTGTTGCGATCTTTGCAAGAAGCATTGGGCAAAGAGGCGATCAAAATCGACCTCAATCCTCCTCCCGCCAGCAGCGCGCGGCAAAATAGCCGGCAGCCGTATCGCCAGCGCGCAGCAGCGGCGGCATAGGTGGAACCTGCGCGCAATGCTTTAAAATTTCAACTCTTGTTTTGAAGCGCTCTGGCAAGTTGTTCGCCGAGCTTTCGGCCAACTCTTTTTTGAAGGCGACTTTCGTCTCTTCGTGAGGGAACGGCTTGACTTTAAAAGAGCCGTCATTAAAGGTTACAGCTATGAAGTCTGGCAGGGAAAACAGAAACTTTATTGGTACGATTCACAGGAACATCCCAACGATCCCACGCTTGCCAGCACGCATCCTCATCACAAGCATATTCCTCCAAATATCAAGCATCATCTTTACCGTCTATTAACACGATGCGCTGGATCCAAATTCATTATCGAATAATTGAGCACGTAGAACATGGGTCGATTCAAGAAGACGAATAAATCCATCGGCATTCTTCTTTTGTGGATGATGGGAAAACTTCATGCCCAGGAAAATGAACTGAAATTTGAACACTTCACCAAGGATGATGGCCTCGGCCACAATCGGGTAACATGTCTTCTACAAGATCGCCGGGGGTTTCTCTGGGTTGGTACGCCGGGAGGTTTGTGGAGGTATGATGGCTACGGCTTTAAGTTTGCGCGATATGCACAGGATGATTCAACCGGTTTGAGCTATCCGGAAATTCAAAGCCTTTGCGAAAATTCACAAGGTAATCTGTGGGTTGGAATGCAGAGAGGGGGTCTCAATCTATTTAACCGGGAGACAGGAACTTCCATTCGCTATAAACATGATCCCGCTGACCCTAACAGTTTAAGTGATGGCGCGGTTCTCGCCATCCATGAAGAGCAAAGCAAACCAGGGGTGTTATGGATCGGAACCACTACTGGGTTGTGCCGAATGACCAGAGATGCGGACGGTAAAACTGGATACTTGCGCTATCAACATAAGCCAGAGAACAACAACAGCCTGGGACATAATGCGGTTCATAAGATTAGCCAGGATCAATCGGGAATTTTCTGGATTGGTACAGGTGACGGCCTCGACCGGTTTGACCCGAAAGCCGGGGTATTTACCCATTACAAACCGAATATCCCTCTCGGTGAAACTTTTAATGACCACGCTGTTCGATCACTGGTGAACGACGGCGATAGTCTTCTTTGGCTGGGGACAGACAACGGACTCTACAAATTTAATTCGAGCGCAGCAACATTCACACGCTATCGCCATGATCCGAAGAATCCCTACAGTTTGAGTGACAATAGAATCTCTTCTGTTTGCCAGGATCAATCCGGAATTCTCTGGATTGCGACAAAAGCCGGGTTGAACCGCTTTAATCCGCAAACCGAAATTTTTACAGGCTATCACCACGACCCGGATGATCCGAATAGTCTCAGTAGTGACGTGCTGCTTTCCATTTACCGGGACCGCTCCGGCGTACTTTGGATTGGGACGGCTTCGGATGGATTGGATAAACTGCCCTTCCGGCATAAAAACTTCAAACATTACAAGCGCCGTAAAAATGGTCCCAACTCTCTGAATGATAATCGGGTGTGGGCCATTTGTGAAGATCGTTCGGGTCGGCTTTGGGTTGGCACGGCATCAGGCTTAAACATGTTTGATGAGCGCCGGCAGACCGTCTTCTATTATCAACACGATCCAAGCCGGCCCGCGAGCAGCCTGAGCGATAATTTGATCAATGCGATTGTGGAGGATCGCGCGGGAAGATTTTGGGTCGGCACCGCCAACGGCTTAAACCGATTTGATCCGCAAACCGGAAAATTTCGGCAATACATTCACAACCCAAGTGACTCCAACAGCTTGAGCCATTCGTATATTTCCAGGCTTCATGAAGGCCATAACGGAGCGCTTTGGATCGGCACCACTGACGGCCTGAACAAACTTGTTTTCGAAACGGATAAAAAAGCCGGTGAAGAGCGAGCCATGATTACCCGTTATTATCCTGATCCGGTAAATCCCAATACTATCTCCGACAACTGGATTCAGGCAATATGTGAAGACCGTCGGAATATCATATGGATTGGAACGAGAGAGGGACTGACAGAATTTGATCAAAACACCGGCGCATTGACCAATTATAGACATGCTGCCGCTGATCCGCACAGTTTGAGCTATAATAACGTCTGGTCAATTTATGAAGACAGTTCGAGTGTGTTATGGATCGGCACCGCGGACTTGCTTGACAAACTGGATCGCGAGTCGAAAGCGTTCGAACATTTCGATCCCTTCGCCGAGTCACCAGGTTACGCTGTTGGGGGCCTATTGGAAGATGCGCTTGGTAATCTCTGGTTTCATACAAGTCGAGGTTTAGCGACATTCCATCGCCAAACCGGGTCCTTCCGGCACTATGATGTTTTGGATGGGCTTCAAAGTAATTCTTTTTCAAATGCTCACTATAAGAGCCGTCACGGTGAAATGTTCTACGGCGGGAGAAATGGTTTTAGCGCTTTTTTCCCGGAAGAGATTCAAGATAATCCGCATGTGCCTCAAGTGGTTTTCACCAATTTCAAACTATTGAATCAATCCATTCCATCCCAAAAAGGAAATGTCTCTCTCAATATCACCATTGGATGGAGCCCGAATGGAACGGATGGTAAACCGATCCTACCAAAATCCATTAGCGAAACGAAAGAGATTGTGCTCTCTTACCAAGACAACACATTTTCCATCGAATTTTCCGCCCTGGATTTTATTGCGCCGCACAAAAATCAGTATGCTTATAAATTGGAAGGGATTCATGAAGATTGGCTCTATTTGGGAGTTGAGCGCTCAATTACTTTCACAAACTTGCCACACGGCATTTACAATCTGCGTGTCAAAGGCTCCAACAACGACGATGTCTGGAACGAAAACGGCGCTTCGCTCAAAATCATCATCACGCCGCCGTGGTGGAAAACTCGGTGGGCGTACGCGCTTTATGCTTGCGCTATCGGCGGCTTGCTTTATGGCATTCGCCGGTATGATTTGAAACGCGCGCATCTGGCCAACGCGCTCAAGCTGCAACGCCTGGAAGCGCAAAAGCTGCAAGAGGTCGATCACATAAAATCCCGCTTCTTTGCCAATATCTCGCACGAGTTTCGCACCCCACTCACGCTCATTCTCGGGCCGTTGGAAAATTTGCTGCAACCTGCGGTTCCCGGCAAATTGCGCGCGCAGTATGAAATCATGCTGCGCAATGGCCGTCGTCTACTCTTGCTGATCAATCAGCTTTTGGATTTGGCCAAGCTGGAGGCGGGCAGCATGACGCTCCACGCCCGGCCTGAAAATATTGTCCAGCTTTTGAAGATCATCATCGCTTCTTTTCAATCGTTAGCCGAGCGCAAAAACATCGTGTTGCGCTTGCAGCTTCCCGAACCAGATGCCGAGACTCCTCCGGTTTATGTTGATCGTGATAAATTCGAGAAGATTATCTCCAATCTCCTTGCCAATGCCATCAAGTTTACGCCGGAGGGCGGAAGCGTGATTGTGGATTGCGGATTGGAGATTGCGGATTTCGCAACAAAACAGAAAGAATCATCCGCAATCCGAAATCCACAATCTGCAATCATCACCATCAAGGATACCGGCATCGGCATTCCCGCGAATGAGTTGGATAAGATTTTCGACCGCTTTTATCAAGTCGATCATAACCAACGGCATGAAACGCAGGGCACGGGCATCGGTCTGGCTTTAACCAAGGAGTTGGTCGAATTGCACGGCGGGAAAATTCATGTGGAAAGCGAAGTGGGCAAAGGCAGCACTTTTGTGGTCAGGTTACCAGTGGGCAAGGAACATCTGAAGCAGGAAGATATTGTTGAAGCCAGTAACCAGTCATCAGTAATCAGTGACCAGTCATCAGTAACCAGTGAACAGTTTTCAGTAGCCAGCGACCAGCAACAAGCAACCAGAATCCAGGATCAAGCATCCAGCATCGAGCAACCAGTTCTTCTCATTGTTGAGGACAATCCGGATATGCGCTCGTACCTTCGCGACATACTCGGTAAAAATTATCGCCTCATGGAGGCTGGCGATGGCGAGGAAGGTTTGCAACAAGCGGCGGCAGCCGTGCCGGACTTGATTGTGAGCGACGTGATGATGCCGAAGATGGACGGCTTTGCCTTTTGCCAAAAAATCAAAACGGACGAGCGCACCAGCCACATTCCGGTGATTCTTCTAACGGCGCGCGCTTCCGGCGAGAGCAAGATCGAAGGCCTCGAAACCGGCGCGGATGATTATCTCACCAAGCCCTTCAATGCGCGCGAGCTGCAAGTGCGCGTGCAAAATTTGATCGAGCAGCGCCGCCGGCTGCGCGAACGTTTCAGCCGGGAAGTGACTTTACAGCCGCGCGATATTGCCATTACCACGATGGATGAATTGTTCTTAAAACGCGTGATGGCGATTGTGGATGCACGCTTATCCGACGCCGACTTCAGCGTGGAAGCCTTCGCGGAGAAGGTGAAGATGAGCCGGGTGCAGTTGCATCGCAAGCTCAAGGCGCTGACCAATCAATCCGCCAGTGATTTCATCCGCACCATGCGTTTGCGCGCCGCGGCCAAGCTGCTAACGCAAGGAAAATACACCGTTTCCGAAGTGGCCTATGAAGTGGGGTTCAACAATCTCTCCTACTTTGCCAAATGCTTTCGTGATGAGTTCGGGCAATTGCCATCGGAATATGCGGCGTTGCCCGGCCATGAACGAGAATAATATACTCGTCAAAGGTTCCCCCGATTGCTCTGGCGCTCTCCATCCGTTCCGCAAAATTCCCACCACATCGTTTTTCTTGCAAATGTAACCCAGGTGTCATGCTTTTGAAACACCCGTGTTAGACAAGCGGAGTTCTTTTTTGTAAATTTAATCAGATTTTTTTCAACATTCTCTTTTCACTTACCAAACTATTCGGAGGTTGTCATGAAACACAAAATTTTCATTCCCACACTCCTGGCGTTGATTTTTGTGTTGGGTTGCAATCGCGAAACCCCGCAAGAGCCAATCACGACGCCGGAAGAAGATGTCGCCACCGTTATCCAAAACTTGCGGGAGTTCACTCAAAATCCCGAACTTGGTCTGGCCAAAATTTCGGGAGGCAAAAGAGTGGTCAGAGTTCCCGCCGGATCAGTGGATGCTCTGGCCGCGGCGATTGCCGAAGTCCGTGATGGCGGTGTGGTTCTGCTGCGTGCCGGCCAGCACACGGAATCGCGCACCGTGACCGTCGACCATCGCGTCAAAATTTTGGGCGAGCCGGGCGCCATTCTCATTTCCGATACCAAGCCGGGGGATATCGGAGCGACGCTTGATCCGGCGCTTCACGTTTTAGGCGCATCGCAAACGGTGGTTTGGGGATTAGAGCTTCGCCCGAAAGACGCAATTGGAGGAACAGCTATCCTCCTTGAGAATTCCCCGAAAGCCGTCGTTGGCCGCAATACCATGCGCGATTGGCAATACGGCGTGTTGATCCAGGAATGCGATCGCGCCAACATCACTGAAAATACCATCGTCACCGCTTCCTGGGAGAACAGCGGGCTTGCTGCGGTGTATGGCATTGTTTCCATCAATGGCGAGCGCGTCGAAATCGAAGAAAACGACGTCAGCAATGCTTTTTTCGGCATCTGGTTGAACCACAAGGATGGGGAAGCCGAGGGCAACAAGTTACACGGAAACTATATTGGCATGATTTTTTGCAGAGTCGCCGAGTTCGATTTCACCCTGCCAAGCGGCCAGCCCGCCCCTGCCAAAAGCTCTGCCACGAACTGGAGCGCGGAAGGCAACAACTCCTTCGGCAATGCCGACGCCGGCTATCTCGTCATCGACGGCGCCAACAACAACGTGCTCAAGAACAACAACGGGTCGAACAACGGCACGTATGATATCGAGCTCACCGGCGAAACGGATCGCTTTGGCCCTGTGCTTCCAACGAGTTTCAATAACAAAGTCGTCGCCGGCCGGTTTCAGAGCGTGGTCATCAAGAATTGTGGCGAGAACAACACCGTTGTCGGCGGGCGGTTGGTGGACAACACGCAGGATCCGTGCTTCTAAAATGATGTCAACGCACAAAAAACGCCGCGAGACCAAACGGAATCGCCCAGAAGATTTTAAGGGATAACGTGGGAAACGGGGATGAACGCAGCCGGCCTTGGGGCGAGCCGGCTGCATCGTCTTATTTGAACGATTGCAGATGCAAGGAAACCAACTTCGGCGCGCGCACATTTTTAGAATTCGTTCCTGTTGGCATCGATCCCAATACCGGCGAGATCATTTACGAACCAAGAGAAATTCAGCAGCCGGCTTTGCCGGATTTGCAATACACCACCGCCAATGTCAGAGTCGGCATGACGTTCTTCGGAAGCTTGTGGTAACAAATTTCCAACCAATTAAAACCCCCAAACGAGCATGGAGATGAGAAAATGATCCGCTTCGTCAAATTGCTTATCCTTAGTATTCTTGCAATTCTTATTTTGACCGGCTTCTCTTCGGCGCAAATTCCATTATTGGTGCAAGAGCGCGCTGGCATAACGAGAAGCAATGAGCCGGTCACGCTGGGCGTGCCTTTTGCTCAAGGCGAATTGCTGCCAACAGTGCCGGTTCGGATCGTCGATCCCAATGGCAATCCCGTCAATGCCCAGTTCAAAACCATGGCGATCTGGGACGACGGCAGCATCAGGTGGCTGAAGTGCGATTTTCAAGCCAGCGTGAACGCCAACAACACAGCGCAATACACTCTTGAGCGCAACGCTTTACACCCGACAGCGACGGAGTTGACGGCAACTGAAACCAGCGCTGCAATTACCGTGACCACCGGGCCGTTGCGTTTCGCGGTCAGCAAAACGCGTTTCAATCTCTTCGATCAAGCCTGGCTCGACTTGAATGGCGACCGGCAATATGCCAATGACGAACAGATCATTTCTTCAGGCGCCACCACCGGCCCGGTAGTCACTGCGGCCGGGATCAATTATTTTGCCGCGGCACAGCCGCCGGAACGAATCGAGATTGAAGAACAAGGCCCGATGAAAGTGGTGATCAAAGTTTCGGGCCGGCATTACAATGCCGCCAATTATCTGCTGAAATACGAAACCCGCATTTATGCCTACGCCGGCAAAGCCTTTGTCAAAGCATGGCATGTTTATGCCAACGGAAAATCCGTTGGCAGTTTAGGCGACACTGCCAATCCTGCTGACGGCGAGGCGTTTGATCGTTATGCGCTGGATTTGCAACTGAATCTTACCAGCCAAAAGACCGCGCGTTTCGGTGGTGATGAGGGCAATGAATTCTCCTTTCCTCTTGCTGCCGCTCAAACCGCGCGACTGCTGCAGAGCGACAGAATGAGTGCGAGTGTGCCATTGGCTTATAGCATCGGCCAGGGCGCAACGGTGCGCTCTTCGGGCGCTCGCGCGGAAGGATGGGGTGATCTCAGCGATGGCAAATGGGGCTTGCTGATTTCCAGCCGCTACTTTTGGCAGAAATACCCCAAAGGATTAGCCTTTAACGACAACGGCCATATTTCAGTTGAGCCCGCGCCAACGCCGGAATTTTTGTGGGTCGCTATGGGCACGGGTGATGAGATGCTTTTCTATTTTCATCCGGCCTCCGAAGCGCCGCAGGCAAAAATGTTGGCGATGAGTCTGAATAAGAATCCTCTGTTTCCACGAACGCTGTCGCAGCAATATGCCAGCAGCCAGGCGTTTTATGCACTCATGCAGGGCCCCGCTTCCTCTGATCCCGCCATGAACAGCTACATCAAGGAAGTGACGAACAACCATCTGGCAAATCGGGAAAATCTGCAGCTTTATGGCAACATCAATTTTGGCGATGTGCCCCGCGGGCAATTCGAGGTGGCGGACTTTCGCGACGAAAGCACGTGGGGTGAGAATTACTATGATGGTGTGCTGACAGCGGCGCGATTGTTTGCCCAGTCGGGCGACCTCAGATTTGTGGATATTTTCGTGCCGATGGCCCGGCATTTTATGGAAACGGCCTGTTGGAATACCTACGATCCCAATGACTGGATGAATGGCTTTTGTCCGGCCTATAGCTCATATCATCGTTCGATTGGTCATTTTAATCAGCACTACGGCGAGGGCATTTGGTACTACTATTATCTGACCGGCGATGAACGCGCCCACGAAATCGGTTTGCGTGCAGCCGAATCCATTGTGCACCAGCAGCCGTGGGGAAACGAGAATGTGGCTTGTCGCACAGCCTACCAGCGCGGGTCGGCGTGCCTCGAAGCTTGGAAAAATACGCGCGATCCGAAATACCTGAATCATGCCAAACATTTGTTGGTAGACAAAATCCTGGTCACCCAGGATACTTTTGGCCTCATCGGCGCGGTTAACACCGAGAACAATACCATCGATGGCGAGCAATCATGGATGATGGCGCTTTATTCCGACGCATTGTGGAAATATCTTAAAGAGGCGCCGGATCCTGTTGCCATCGCCAAATTTGCGCGTTTAGCGGATTTTTTGGATCGCTACGCGCGCAAAAATCCGGGCGTGGAAGAGTATTGGAATTTGTTTTTGCCTCCGAATAGCAACCAACCACCTGCGCGCAATCCAGACGATGGTGAGCCAACTGTTTATTGGGATGGCAAGGGGTTAATAGCAGGAACTTACGCGTACGTTTAGGATTTGACTCGTGACGAGCGTTACAAAGCATTAGCTCGAAACCTGCTCAACAATATTTGGACTTCCGGAGAAGAATTCGGGCAGGAATTTTGGGGTAAAGAATCCAACCAGGCAATGAAAAACATGATTCACGCTGTAGCGATCATTGCGTCTACGACCAGGGTCGCAGAGCATTTAGGCAGCATAGTTCCGAAAACGTTGGGGTTGCATCAAAACTATCCGAACCCATTTAACCCGGAGACGACGATTGATTACACGTTGCCGGAAAAAAGCCTCGTGCAGATGACCATTTACGACATGTTGGGGCGTCGCCTTCGAATGCGGAGCAGACAGCAGGTCAACATCAAGTGCGTTGGGATGGCCGCGACAACAATGGACGCCGTGTGGTCAGCGGGGTGTATTTTTATAATCTTAAAGCGGCAGCATTTCAACAAACGCGCAAGATGCTGTTGCTGCCGTGACTCCAGCAAAAAATATCTCAAACCTAACCATTTGGAGATTGTCATGAGACACAAAATCCTCATCCGCGCACTGTTCGTCGTACTTTTTGTGCTGGGCTGCAATCGCGAAACGCCGCAAGAGCCAATCACACCACAGCAAAACGAAGACGACGTTGCGACCATCATTCAAAACTTGCAGGAGTTTACCCAAAATCCCGCCTCAGGCGTTACAAAAATCGCAGGCGGCAGAAGGGTAGTTGTAATTCCGGCCGGATCGGAAGATGCCTTGGCTGCGGCCATTGCTGAAGTTCGTGAGGGCGGCGTAATATTGCTGCGCGCCGGCGAGCACAAGGAATCGGGCACGGTTACTGTCGATCATCGCGTCACAATTGTCGGCGAGCCGGGGGCAATCCTCGTCGCCGACACCAAGCCACTCGCGACCGTTCAACCCGCTCTTCACCTGTTAAGCGCCGGGCGCGCTATTGTTTGGGGGCTGGATTTTCGGCCCAAGGAAACAGTTGGCGGCACGGCAATCCTCCTCGAAAATTCGCCGAACGCTCTCATCGGCCACAACATCATGCGCGATTACCAGTACGGCGTGCTGATCGAGCACAGTGATCACGCCAGCATTTGGCGGAATACCATCATCGCTACGTCTGCCTGGCGGAGCGGCGAGCTTGCCGCGGTCTATGGCATTGTCGCCATCAATGGTAAGCACGTCGAAATCGGGAAGAACGACGTCAGCAATGCTTTTTTCGGCATCTGGGTGTGCGACAAAAATGGGGAAGTCGAGCAGAATAACCTGCACGGAAACTATATCGGACTGATTTTCTGCAAAGTTGCCGAGTTTGATTTCACCCTGCCGGGCGGCAAGCCGGCCCCGGCCGACTTCACCGCTACGAATTGGCGGGCAACAGGCAACAACGCCACGGATAATCTTGATGCCGGTTATTTGGTCATTGACGGTGCGAACGATAATTTGCTCGAGAGCAATAACGGCTCGAACAACGGCACGTACGACCTCGATCTCACCGGCGACACTTATCGCTTCGGCTTTCTCACACCCAAATCTGTCAACAACAAAGTCGTCGCCGGCCAGTTTCAAAATGTGATCATCAAGAATTGCGGCGAGAACAACACCATCATCGGCGGGCAGTTGGTGGACAATACGCAGGATCCGTGCTTGTAATTTTATGACTCCCAATCGGGAGTTCGCCAACTAACACCTCCTGTCATCCTGTGTGGACAATGCGCAATATCCCTGCTTGTAATTTTATTGCTCCCAATCGGGAGTTCGTCAACTAACACCTCCTGTCATCCTGTAAGGAACTTTTTAAGCACCGGGCAAGCGCCAGTGCGTCACAGGCCGCAAGGGGCGACAAGCCGGCTCTCGCCCCTTGCGGGATTCCTTCTGATGACAGGTTACTCGGAAGCCGCTCGGCGGTAAGGGAATTTAAGTACGGTGAAAAGGTGATTACTCTTGAGGAGTAATTACCGTTGTCTTTTTTAAGAGAGCGCGCTTGCTTTTTTAGAAAATTGGATTAACATATTGACACAAACTGTATCATTAAAAGAGAAGCATGGACCTCGCTATTCGATAATGGGGCAAGAATTGAAAAGGATCATAAAGAGACTTGGGCAGTATATCGAAAGTGGGAAAGGCAAGAGCGCTATTATTATCAGATGATTCAGCAGGCAATAGCAAACGAGTCGGAAGTAAAGTTGGAATAACTCATCCCATAAAAATGACCACCCCGACTATCCCAGACACGGCGTTTATGCAACGCCGTCTCTGGGAAGAGCCCCTTGGGCTCTTTTCATCGGGGTGGAACCTTTGCTTGTAAAAAATAGCGTTTGCTTAAATCGTTGTCAAACAGTTTTTTTGAAGAAGTTGGAATAGCATGAGGTCCCGATGGACACTTCATTATGCGCCAATTTAGAGCAGAAGAGATTCGATCATTTCCAAACCAACATTGCCTGGATTGCCGCTCTTTTGTTTTGGGGGAGTTTTCTTTTTTATCCCGAAGCTTCATTTTGCCAATTGGCCCTCCCCATAAGTCCCGCGCACCCTGGCGATCCTCGCGCCGTGCATGTGAACCCCGCGGCTGCGGCGGCCGGCATGCCGCGCGCCTATCTCGGTATGAAGCTGCTTTATCCCGGCGTGCTGGAGAATAACACCTTCGGCATGAAAGCTTCGTTGTTGAATGCCACTTCGCCCAAGCTTACCGATTGGGAGATCGCGGCCGGCTTTCACGGCCAGCATTTTTCCACGCCTTTGTATTCCGAATCACGCTTCGGATTGGCTTTGGCCAAAAGTGTGATACCGCAAATTCATTTGGGGCTCGACCTCGCCGTCTTTTCCCGCCATTATAACACCGAAAATTTCGACGGCGTCGATCCGGCCGATCCGGTCTTTCAAAAGGGCGAGGGCATTTCCGTATTCGATCCGAGCGTGGGCGCGATTTACCAAATCAACGACATGATGGACTTGGGAATTTCTCTGCAGCATTTCACCCGGCCGCGTATTTCATTGAGCGGCAGTGAATTTCGCCAGCCGATGGAAACTGCCATCGGCCTCGGCTTCACCCGATATTTTGCGCGCCTGGATCTTGCCGCACAATATTGGCAAAATCAATTTCGCCCACTGTTCGGTGCGGAATTTTTTGATCGTGAGATCGGCAGATTGCGGCTGGGTTTTGCGCTGAACAATGCCGCGCTCGACGGGCAATTGGTGCTGCGCGGCAATACTTCGCTGTTTTATAGCTTCAACCTGCCGGCCAGTGATTTGAATCTGGTCAGCGCCGGCTCGCATGAATTTGGCTTGATCTATGAATTTAAAAAAAGCGAGAGCCTGGAGCAGGCCGATCAACAATTGCAGTTGCTTGTCGTTCCCAATCAAGCCGCGATTCGGCCCGGAGAAGCGGCAGCGTTTAAATTAAAATTGCTGTCGCCGGAGGAAACCAGCGAAACGTTGAATCTCAGTATCAGCGGCGCGCCTGCCGGTGTGCAACTGCGGCCGCCCAAAGCCAAAGTTGCTTCGCACGATGAAACACTTATCAGTTTGCAGACCAATCCGGCCACGCGGCCCGGCGAATACGCTCTCAAGCTCGTGGGAACGAATCGCGGCCGGCAAGGCGAAGCCGGGCTCAAATTAAAAATTTTATCAACGCCGCCGTTGTTCGTACGATTGCAGGCCACGGTGGATACCGTCGTGATTACGGAATCGCGCGAGATTCGCGAAGAGCTGCCCATGATTCCGCGCGTTTTTTTCGCCAGGGATTCTTATGCGCTGGCGCAATCGCGTTACGATTTGCTGCCGGAAACGCAAAGCGCAAAGTTTTCGCAAAGCGTGCGCGAGCTCAATTCTGCGTATCGCAATTTGTTGCATATTATCGCCGAGCGTTTGCGCGCGCATCCCAATGCTGTGGTGGCCGTGCGTGGCTTCAGTCCGGGCGCGCCGGTGGAAATGAATGCCGAAGAAATTTCCCGGCATCGCGCCCAATATGTGCGCGATCATCTCGTCAACGTGCTGCACGTGGGCGCCGATCAGGTGCGCGAGGAAATCGGCAAACCGGAAATCGCCGAAGCTGCGACGCACGATCCGTTGCGCTTGGAAGAATTGCAGCGCGTCGATCTCGAAGTTTCCTCATCATTGGAAGAAACGATTTTCGCGCCCATCGTTTCCGAAAAAAAAGAAATCGACGCGCTGCCCAAACAATGCGGCTTGATCGTCAAAAATTTTCAGCCCGGTGCGGGTTTGCGAAGTTGGCAGCTTACGATTCTGTCGCGCACGGATACGGTGGAAGTCCTGGCCGGGAAAACAAGTTTGCCCGATACGATTTGGTGGAATTGGCAATTCGATCCCGATCGCCTTGCGAATTTTTGGAGGGAAGTTCGGGTCTCATTGAAACTGTCCGATACTGCCGGGCAGATATTTGACTCGCCGTGGGTGACGATTGCGAGCAAACAAACGCGCACGGCCGTCACGCAAATTGAAAAAATCCCGATCATCTTGTTTGCCTTCGATGAATATGAGTTGGACCGCGCCTCGTCGCGGCTGCGCGCGAAGCTCAAACAAATTTCCCAAAAACTTGCCGCCGAACCGCGTGCGACTTGTGTGCTGAACGGTTATACCGATGAAATTGGAGAGCTCGAGCACAATCAACAGCTTTCAATCAAGCGCGCGCGCAACGTTTTGCGGGAATTATCGCAATTAGGTGTGGCGGCGAAACGAATGTCGCCGCAAGGCTTCGGCGAAACCGCGCAACTGGCCGACAATCGCCTGCCGGAAGGCCGCATGCTCAACCGGAGAGTGGAAGTGCACATTCGACATGCGAGGTAACGTTTGCTTTTCTATTCAGCAGCATCAATTCCTTCAAAATAGTTTTGCCCTAAATCGTTTTGCCTTTGGTCGCCTACCTCGGTACAAAATTCAGATGCTAATTTTTCTGTTAAGCACCTCTTTTCTCACCCGTGGCAATTTCCACCACGGCACATAAGGAAATTCGTGATGCTCCCAGTGATAGCCGAAATGATAACAGGTTAAAAAAGACCAGAACGCGGAGAAATCATTGCTGCGCGCGTGATGTTCATCGAGATCATCCGTTTCGGTTTCACGATGCGGCAGAAACGTGCCGAAGTAAAATAATTGCAGCGTGCTCAAGAGCGCGGGAGCAACCCAAAAGAGGAGAAGATTGACCATGGGGACATGCAACAAATGATGCAGAATATTGAACGCCAGCGCCATGCCTGCAATTTGCCGCCAAGTGACATAAGTCAGCATGAAATGAAAATACCACGCCCAAAAGTTTTTGTGCTTGCCGTCATGAAAATCGGGATCGTGTGCGCTGCCCGGCTGCGCGTGATGCCGGCGATGCTCGAGTTTTAATTTATTGAAAGAAAATAGCGCGTAAAGCAGAACGCATGCTGCGCCGAGAAAAGCATTCAGCTTTTTGTGGCGCGGCGCCAGCAGGCCGTGCATGGCCTCGTGTGCGGTGATGAAAAGCCCGGTATACAAAAAAGTTTGCAGCAACATGGCCGGCGCCATCAGCGCCAAGCCTGCCGCCGCAAAGTCGAGCGCCAGCCATCCGAGCAGAGAAGCGAGCCACAACGCGATGATCGCTGCTGCCATCGCAACGCCGGAATAAGTGTATTGGACCGGCGGATGAAATTTTGTTTGAAGAGTTTGCATGAATATTGCAATGATGAAAGCGCCGTTATTTCAACAATAATCTAAACAAAACGCTTCAAGCCTGCAAGGGAATGTTGTCCGGGGTGAGCATTTGAAAAACCCATAACGATCGTCATTGCCAGACGACGGCCAGACGGAAGTCATTGCGAGGCGTCTTTTTGCCGAAGCAATCCTTTTGCAAGCTTGTGAATTGAGATTGCTTCGCCGATAAAGCCGGCTCGCAATGACGATCCTGCTGGCTTTTCAAATGCTCTTTTAAGAAAGCATGGCCAGAATAAAATAACCCAATTGCGCGAAATAAGCATGGACGGCAATGGGCGATATTTGCTTTTCAAAAAAACGCAAATGCGCGCCGGAATACGCCAGCATGAATCCGAATGCAAACCATGCGGCATAATTTTGCAGCGGCACGGCGGCAGGTTGCCAGTTCCAGTATTGCAATTTGACGGCGGCGGGTTCCATGAAAAAATCAAAAACCACCATGCCCGCAGCCACGGCGCTGGAGAAGAATGGTTTTGAGCTTCGCCATTGTGGCGGAAGGAAGCGTTGGGCGAGGGCTGCCGAGCTGATGATCATCGTCAGCCAGGCGCAGCCGATGGCGAGCGGCACGCCCAACAGCACCGGTTGCAAAATAGTACCGTATTCATAGCGGCCGAAAAGCAATCCGGTATGCACGCCGGCCAACTCGAGGGCAAAGCCGCAGGCCCATACGAAAACACACCACGCCAAAAACAGGCGCGCCCGTCTTAATGATAAAGCCGGACCGTTTTCCTCGCGGGCAGCATGCGCTTGCCGGAGGTTGAGAAAATGCGTCATGCAAATCATAATGGCGAGAGCAATGATGATCGGCGCAGCCAGGAGGCGCATTTCGTTTTCTAAAATGCCCAGAAGGCGCCACACGCCGCCGGCCAGTAACAAAACATAAAGTGCGATGACGGCCACGAATTGCCGATTCAAACGTGATGAGCGCGAAGCGAGAATTGCCGCCCTTTCCATTTTCCTTTTCCGGTTTTAAACCAGCGATACGAATTGAGGCCGATTAAAAGAACTGCCATGACGCCCGCGGGATGAAGCAAGACACTGGCGGCGATGGGATGCGCGAAGCGGAGGGCAAGGACCAAACGCAAAGCCATGTTCAAAGCAACGGCAATGCCTGCCAGTGCGCTAGCCTGAGTATCAAGAAGCATAAAGTACGGTGCGAGATGCAGCAAAAAAAACATGCCCAGCGTTGCAAAAAACGGCGCCGTGCGAAAGCCCAACAAACCGAAAAGGTTTTTGGAATAACCTTCCCAAATGCCGCGCAGGTTTTCATACATGCGCCCTCGCATCGCGCCGGTGCCGGCCAGCGCCAGCAGCTTGACGCCGTTTTGTTTGGCCAGCCGGCTCAAGGCAACGTCTTCGACAACGTGATCACGAACCGCGGCATGCCCGCCTATGCGATCATAAGCTGCGCGCGTAAAAGCCAGCCAATGTCCGTTCGCCGCGGCGAGCGAGGGCCGCGGGCTGTAATAAGTCAGCCAAAGCGGAAGATAACTATAAACCAACAGGTCGAACAAAGGCACGATCAGCTTTTCCGGAAAAGTTTTGGTGATTTGTTGTGAGAATGCCGTGAGCATGCCGAGATTGAGCTGCTGCATCCAGCCCACGGTTTGAGCTATCACCTGCGGCGCATAACGCAAATCCGCATCGGTGAAAATGAAAATGTCCCCGGCGGCGCGTTGGCGGAGTTGATGGCAGGCCCAATTTTTTCCCAGCCAATTTTCCGGCAAAGGCAAACCGGAAAAGTAATGCACGCGCGTATCGCGTTTTTGATAGTCTTGCAGAATTGCGGCGGTGCCATCGGTGGAATGATCATCCAAAACATAAATTTTGAAATGAGGATAATCCTGCTGCAAAAGATCTTGCAGGCATGCGGGCAAATTTTCCGCTTCGTTGCGCGCCGGCACGAGCACTGAAACACCCGGGAACGATTTGGGTTTCGGCGCTTGCGTCAGCCGCGGGCCGAAGATGGCGTTCGTGAGCGTGATGCCTAGCAGTAAGCCTAAAACGCCGATGATGAAATAGAGAATAAAGGACAAATATATTTTTGCCGGTTAAAAAGTGATTTTACTTTTTGCGTATTCAGTGTCTTTCTCAATTGGAGTTTGTTCGCCAAATAACACCTCGCTGTCGTCCTGAAAGGATCTTTTTGACATTGAGTACAGTGCTTATGCTGAAAAAGATGCTTCCAGCATGACATGCTAGTTGGAGGCTTTGACTACGGCTTCAAGGAGTTCGTCCGGAAAGTAAATACCCTGTCATCCAGAAAGGAACTTGTGAAGCATCGAGCAGAGTGCAAGTGCGTCACAGGATTCCTTCTGACAGAATGAAACCCGCCAGAAATAATTTCAAGCTTCCCGGCGTTTCAACAATATCTTTCCTTGCTCGCCCCGCAGTATTCGCCGGGCCAGATCGTCCAGCAGTTCTTCTTCAATCTGCGCCCACTGTTTTGCTGGAAAGCTTGATTTCGCCTCTACAATTTGATTTTTTCCAAACAAGAAAAAAACTTCGGGCCGGTGCTTTCCTAAAAATTCCGCGCGCATGGCCAGCGGCAAAAGATTTGCCTTTTCGCCATAAGCTTGTAAAATCACTTCGACTCCGCGTTTATAAACTAAGGGCCTCTGCTGCCACGGAAACAATTCTCCTTGTGGAAAAATGCACAGCAACGGCGGCGGTTGTTGTTTTAGAATTTCCGCCGTGTAACGCAGGGCCGCGCGCACACTTGCCGGTGAAAAAGGCGCAACCGAAAAGGCGCCAAGATATTTGAAAAAAGGATAGCGCCGCAGTTGCGTTTCGAGCATCATCAAAAATGTGCGGCGGTGAAAAACTTTTTTGTTGAGCAAATAAATAAAAAATCCATCCCACCAGGTGCTGTGATTGGGCAAAAGCAGTAGAGGAAACTGCGCCTCGATTTGCGGAATTTCACCGAGCACTTGCAGCGCATGAAAATGGCGTTTGAACAGCCGCTTGAGGTACGGTTGAAAAATACTTTCGGCCCAAGCCGTGTGGCGCGCGGCGATCATGTTCAACTTATGCCGGTGGCCGGCGCCAGCCGTTCTTGCACCGCCAGCAATTTGGTGCGCACGACTTCCTGCAGCAGAATGCCGAGCTTGCGATGTTGCGGCACGAACACGCGGCCCAGGAACGGATTGTAGTCGCGCGCTTGCAGACGTTTGAGAATGCCGCGATAGATTCGGCTGGCGGAATAAATTGCAAAGCGCGCATCCGCAGCCAGCAGAGAAATGCCGGTCGCTGCTTCATGATAATAAGAAAGCGCGCGGTCGACTTGAAACTTCATCAATTCGCGAAAAGCCGGCGTCATCCTTTCTTCGAGAATGTGATTTTCGCTGCATGCGAACCGGCGCAATTCTTCTCGCGGAATGTAAATGCGGCCCAAGTCGCGATCTTCCTGCACGTCGCGCAGAATGTTGGTCAACTGCATCGCCACTCCCAGCTTTTCGGCATAAACGAATGCCTTCGTGTGGTGATAGCCCAAAATCGGTGTCATCATCAATCCCACCACTGCCGCGACGCGATAGCAGAACAAATACAAATCCGCGAAGGTTTCATAGCGCGCGATCTGCAAATCCATTTGCACGCCTTTGAGCAATTCCAGCGCGTGTTCTTTGGGAATGCCGTAGCGTTGCGCCACTACGATGAACGGGCGCAGAATCGGATGCTCGGATTCGCCGGTGCGATAGGAAACTTCCAATTCCCGCGTGAGAAATTCCACTTCCGCCAAAATTTCTTCCGTGCGCCGGCGGCGTTGCGTGTCGATCAAGTTATCGGCATAGCGGCAAAAACCATAAACCGCATAAGTGGCCCAGCGTTTTTCCAACGGCAGCATGCACGCGGAGACATAAAAGCTTTTGGAATAATACGCGGTAATTTGCCGGGCATGCTCGAACGCGGCGCGGTTTTGCTTTTCAAGCCAAAAGGTCAATGCGACTCCGGTTTAGATTGTTGCAGTGATCAGTGACTGATTCAGATGAATTTTCCCAAGCACTAACACTGCCGTCAATCTGAGCCTTGTGCCCAGTGCTTGGGAAGATTCTTTCTGAATGACAGGGAATAAGCAGCGACTTAACGTTGTGGCACTAATCACTGAGGACTGAATTTTCTCGCTGCTGGTTAAAGACTCGAGATGCCGGGAAATCAGCGAGCATCACGCGCTCGGTGGTTTCAGCCGTAAGCAACACGCCCGGTACGCCGGCGCCGGGGTGTGTGCCCGCGCCAACGAAATATAAATTTGGAAATTCGTTGCTGCGGTTGTGCGGGCGGAAATAGGCAGTTTGCGTCAATTTCGGCTCGAGGCCCCAAGGGCTGCCCAGATGACAATTCGCTTTGCGTTGAAAATCTTCCGGCGTGAAAATTTCCATCACTTCGAGATTCGCGCGCAAATCTTTCAGCCCAAAATCTTTTTCCAAAAATTTTAGAATGCGCTCGGCATAAGGCGTTGCGGCAACGGTCCAATCAATGTTGGCGGAAAGATTGGGCACGGGAATCAAAACATACATGCTTTCGCAGCCCGGCGGCGCCATGGCGGCGTCGGTGCGTGTGGGCGCATGCAAATACATGGAAAAATCCTCCGCCAAAATTTTGCGGTCGAAAATATCTTTCACCAGTTCGCGATAGCGCTGCGAAAGAATCAACGTGTGATGCAGAAGTTGCGGATATTGCCGTTTCACGCCGAGATAAAGCAGGAATGCGCTCATGGAAAATGATTTGCGCCGGAGGCGGCGGTCGGTCCATTTGCGCCGGTGCCCGGGCTCGATTAAATGCAAATGCGTATGCGTCCAATCGGCATTCGAAACAACGGCATATGCAGAAAAGAATTGCTCATTGGAAATCACTCCGGCCGCGCGGCCGTTGTGGATGGTGATTTCCGTGACTTCGGCATTCGTTCGAATCTCGCCGCCCAATTCCAGGAAAACTTTTGCAAAGGCCTCCACGAGACTGTACATCCCGCCCCGGCTGAACCACACGCCGCCGGCTTTCTCGAGATAGGGTATCATTAGATATACGCTGGGCGCGCGAAATGGATTTCCGCCAATGAACAACGGGTGAAAAGAAAATGTGAAACGGTGGCGCGGATCTTTGAAGTATTGGCGCACGAAGGTGTGCGCCGGATACAAAGCTTTGAGCCGCAGTGCACGCGGCATAAAGTCGAGCATGGTTTTCAAATCCATGAACGGCGTCGCGCCCAAGCCGTCGGTAATGACCGCGTTGTAAATGCCGCGGCAATCTTGCATGAAACGATCGTAGTTTTGCGCATCTTTGCGATTGAATTCCGCCATTTGGCTTTTCATTTTTTCCGCATGGCCGGAATAATCGAGTCGCGTGCCGTCGTGAAAATAGAGACGGTAAAAAGGATCAAGCCGGACGAGCTCGAGATCGTCTTCCATATCGCGGCCGGCAGCGCGAAAGACGTTTCGAATAATATCCGGCGCGGTGATCAAAGACGGCCCCATGTCGAAAGTGTAGCCCTTCTTTTTGAATTGATAAGCATGGCCGCCAACTTTCGCGCTTTTTTCCAAAATCATAACTTCAAAGCCGCGCGCTTGCAACCGAATGCCCAGCGCCAGCCCGCCGAAACCGGAACCAATGATGATGATTTTTTTCATAACGTGGGGTTAATTTTTCGAAGAGTTTAGCCGTTTGAAGTTGGATCCCCTAACACCGTCATTACAGTTGAATCATCCCAAACTGTCAGGAGGAATCTTTTTCAGCACTGGAAATGCTCTTCATTTGGAGGTTTTACTGGATGCTTAAAAGGATTCTTCCAGAATGACATATTCTTTTTGTCGCAAACTAGCCGCCAAGTCAGCTTTCTAATTTGATCGCCGTGGAAGTCCGGGTAAAAACGCATTGGTATTTGCTTGATACTCTTTGTAACCCGGCTTGACTTCCTGCAACGTCTTTTCAAGCAGGCTCACGCCGGAAACGCGCAGCAGAAGCAGCGTCATCAAAATGGGACTGAAGATCGTCCAATGTGCGCTGGTCGCGGCGGCGATCAAAAAATATCCCCACCACATCATCGCTTCGCCAAAATAATTGGGATGGCGTGTGTAGCGCCAGAGGCCGGTGTTCATCACTTTGCCGCGATGCGCAGGATTGGATTTGAAACGCGCCATTTGTGCGTCGCCGACGGCTTCGAAGCAGAAGCCGATCAACCAAACGATCGTTCCGGAAATATCCAGCATGGTCAAACGCGCGGGAGCGGGGGAGAAGTGTGCGGCCAGCACCGGCGTTGAAATGATCGTGATTAAAATGCCTTGCAGTAGGAAGGCTTGCAAGAAGCTTTGCCACCACCACCGCGCGCCGGCATCGTCGCGAAATTTGCGATAGCGAAAATCTTCTCCTTTGCCGTGATTGCGCCAGAAAATATAAAACGCCAGCCGCAAGCCCCAAATCGTGATCAAAATATTGGCCAGCCATTTGCGGTCGATAAAACCTTCCGGCGTCAATGCAAAGTAAATCCAACTGCAAATGATGAAGCCCAATCCCCAAAACACATCGATGATGCTGGAATTTTTCAAAGGCAGACTGATCAGCCAGAGCAGCGTGACGCAGATTAGAATTGCCAACGCGGTGACGCCGAGAATTTCTGCAAAGCCCATGGCTACCTCTTGAAGGCGAATTTGAATCAGATCACCATGGCTGTCATTTGAAGGAATCTTGTGAGAATCTATTACCGTGCAAGTGCGTCACAAGATTCCTCCTGAATGACAGCTAAGGAATGCCAATTAAATAACTTACTCATTTGATCTGTCATGCCCGAGCGCTCTAATCGGGCATCCTGACGACGTAAAATGGATTCCCGCTTAAAAACTGCGGGAATGACAACCCGACGCAAATGGGAAAGTTATTTAATCGGCGTTCCTAAATTCGAAATTGACTTTTAGAAGGCTTTAACTCCCTCTTTTTCCGCAATCAATTCTGCCGCAATTTTTCCTGAAAGTAAAACTAAAGGAATGCCGCCGCCGGGATGGGTCGAGCCGCCGGCGAAATATAAGCCTTGCAAATCGCGGCTGCGGTTGGGCGGGCGTTTGAACGCCGTGCTGCGGCGGTTGGAAGAAATGCCATAAATGCTGCCGCGATTGCTGCGATAGCAGTGATAAAATTCCGGCGGTGAAATGATTTGTTCCTGTTCGATATGGTTTGAAATATCCAAACCAAAATTCCGCAGTTTCTGCAGAACGGCCAGGCGAATTTGCGGCCGGGATTTTTGCCAATCCACTTTGCCGGTGAGATAAGGCATGTTCAATAACACAAACCAATTTTCGCCGTGCGCCGGTGCATGTTCGGGATCGCTCTTGCCGGTGATAGCGAGGTAAATCGTGGGATCATGCGGCGGCGTTTTGCTTGCAAAAATTTCGTCAAATTCTTTTTTATAATCGCCGGAGAAAAAAATATTGTGATGCGCCAGCTCCGCATGCTTTTTTTTCACGCCCCACAAAAACACCAAACCGGAGCAAGAGGGTTCGAGCCGGCCCAACTTCTTTTTTGTTTTTTCAAAACCCTCGATAAGCTGTTCATGCGCGACCACCACGTCTTGTCCGCACAGCACATAATCGGCGGAAATTTTTTCATCGTTCACCTGCAATCCGGTGACGCGGCGATGGTCGTGCAAAATTTTTTTGACTTCGGCGGAGGTTTGAATTTCCACTCCCAAATTTTGCGCCAATTGCAACAAGGCTTCGCCGAGACGATACATGCCGCCGCGAATGTAAAAGCTGCCGAGCGTATATTCCACATGCGGAATAACGTTCAACGTCGCCGGCGCGCGATAAGGATTCGAGCCGTTATAGGTGGCGTAACGATCGAACAATTGCACCAGCCGCGCATCTTTGAAGAAACGCGAGACGCCCAGGTGCACGGTACGCATCGGATCGAGATGATGTAGATGGAAGAGCGCGCCGAGATTCTGCCATTTGAGAATTTTGCCGAACTCGTGAATCGGAGAAAATAAAAAGACATTTGCCGTGCGTTGATAAATGCGTTTCGAATAGGACAAAAACTTTTCATAAGCTGCGGCGTCCGCCGGAGAAAACCTGGCCATCGCGGCTTTCATCTTTTGCACGTCCATGCTGGCCTCGAGCCGCGCACCGTCCGGGAAAAAATAACGGCAAATCGGCTCAATCGGCTCGAAGTGCAAACAATTCGCTCGGGCAGAGCCGGCAAATTCAAACAACTCGTCGATGACGAAGGGCATGGTCAACAGCGAAGGCCCGGTATCGAAACGATATGCGCCCAACCGGGTTTCATTCAGCTTGCCGCCGACTTTTTCATTCTTCTCAAAAACCGAAACCTTGAATCCCATGCGCGCCAAACGAATCGCGCCCGCGAGCGCGCCGAGGCCGGCGCCGACGACCAGCACCGTCTTACGCATGGCTTATGGCTTTGAATTTTTCGTAAAGAATTGTGACGAGCAAAATCAGCGCAAAGCCGTAGCCAAAATCTTCGATCGGAATCGTGCCGAGGCGCAAGCCAAGCTGATATTGTTCGCCGTACAGCACCACCGGGCGCGCGGTTAAATAACTGTTACAAATCGAGATGAACAGCGTGAGCGCGGCCAGATAAAAAAGCAAATTGCGTTGCGCAAATAAGCGCGTATGTAAGATTAAATCTAAAATCGCAGTCGCGCCGAGCGCGATGAACGTTAGGCCGGTATATTCTTTGCCGCTGAAGAAAAATAAAAATCCGCGAATGGGACTCAAACAGAGCACGAAACCACAATATTGCAGCCACGGGCTGGGCCGGGGTTTGATGTGAAAGTTGATGACTTCCCAAATGAAGAGCGCCGCAAACGGCACGGTGAGAAAAAAAAGCCATTCTTCCAGCGGCAGATTGAACAGGCGAAAAGCCAGCGTATATTTTTCATTGAACCACCAATGCCGGCCGGTGACCAGAGCGTCCCAAATTAAATAGGGCACGGCCACGAGGAGAATTGCCGGGGCGGCGAAGCGCCATTTGCGCACGAAACGAATTTGGCTCTCAAAACTCATCGCCAGCGGGCCGAGCAAGATGAAGAAATTGAGCAGCAGATATTCGAGTTTCACCGGCGTGCGAGCTTGAGAGGAATTTGTTGCAAGGCGGCTCGTTCTTTTTTATTCAAACGAATTTTTTGGCTGATGAAGCCGACGACGTTGGCCACGATTTCAGGATCGTAGTGCTGCGCGTTTTCGGGCAAGAGCGAGATGATCGCGCGCAGATTGCGTTGCGCGTCGCCGGCGCGCCCGAAAAACACGGGCAGAAAATAGCAGGTGCTGCCGTGCACGAAAAGGGCTTCGACATCGAGCGAATCGCGGGCGAGGCCTTCATCCATCAGACGCAAGCCTTCGTTAGCGAAGCGCCATTTGTCCTGCGGCCACAAGACGAACTTGGCGCGCAGGGCCGTGAGCGAGCCGATGTAGGTTTGGGCGCGGCCGGCAAGTTTCTGCTCGTGCGCGCCGATAAGTTTGAACAAAGTAATGGCAGAGTCGATTTTGGTTTGATTTTCCACGCTTTGATAGAATAACAGGCGCGCACGCGACCATGCGCGTGCGGAAGTTTCGGCATGGTCTCCCCCCGGTGCGAGGTTCGCAAAAAAAACTGGCGCACACAGGCAAAATGGCAAAAGTCTTTCTAAGAATTTTTTCGTCATCCTTCTCATGGTCATTCATTATAGCGGTTTTGCAATGAATGAGTAGCTTCACCTCAATGTTGTCATTCAGGAGGAATCTTTTGAAGGGCTTGGCAAAATCTTAATTTCAACGTATCATTACGGTGCTCAAAAAGATTCTTTCAGAATGACATGAAGAGGTGTCTTTTCACACAAACTAAAAACGTCGTAATTCGATAAACTCGCGAATGAGAGATAAAGCTCCTGAAGGCGCTACTACGAAATTACTACGAAACCGGCGCTTCGAGTTTTCCAACCTGGCGTAATTCTTCTTTGCGTTTTTCCCAATAGTCGCGCTTGTGCGGCCGCACCGGATTGAAAACTTGCTCTTGGCCGTTCACGTTCGTTTGAAATTCCTTGGTGATATAGTGATCGCGATAGGCGTTGTGCTGGCACATGGAGATCGGGCCGTCCGGCGTCATGACCATGAACGAGCAATTGTCGATGCGCTCCGGATCCAGGCAATCGGCGTGCATGAAATTGTGAATCATGAAGCTGAGCTTGTGCACGCGGAAACGGCTGCGCAGCAAATCCCATTTCATGCGCCACAAATGTTTTGCCAAAAATGGAAAGCCTTGCGCCAGAATGCTGGGATGCTTGAGAATGTGCAGCGCCGCCATCTTTACGGCTTTTTTGGGATTGCCGCGATCGAGGCCGATACCTTCGAATTTGTCATAAAGCTTGTTGATGATTTCGGGATCCCACCACAAATCATATGCATGGTTGTTGCACACGAACGAGTAGCCGATACGGTTGCAGGAAGGATGGCCAAGGTCGACAACGTCGAAATTGATTTTACGGCCGGCAGTTTCATTGATGATGCGAATGATATTGCGCGGCTCGATGCCTTCGAGCCGGCCATGCAAAATGCCGCGGCCGGTGTCGGCTTGCAATTGAAAGCTGCACATGCCCACCACCTCGGCATGCCGGATGAAAAACTTCACCAGCATGGGCAGCTCGTGAAAATTGGTTTCGCATAGAGTCGTATTGAAAATCACGGCGATGCCCAGGCCGCGCACGCGCTCGATATATTCTTTGCGAATCTCGTTCAATTCCTCTTCCGAGGCATAGAGCCGCTTGCTTTTGTTTTTCAAATTCTGCGTCATGTCGACATGAAAGGCGACGTCGCGCAAGCCCGCTGCCGCCAGCTTTTTGAGCAATTCGCGCGTGGCCTTGATGCCGTTCGTCAGCAGCGCGGGCTGCAAAGTGAGGGAGGTGCAATAGCGCACGATCTCGATCAGCTCTTCTTCTTTGCGCAGCGTGGGGTCGCCGCCGGTGATCTGCACCGGCGAGCTCGGGCCGTAATGATGCAGGATTTCATCGGCGCGTCTTTTCAGCTCCTCCATCGGCACGTCGAGCGTGCTTTCGCTCATATCGCTTAAATAACACAGCGTGCAATCCAAATTGCAGCGTTGCGTAATTTCGAGCGCGACGCAGCCGATGGCCTTGCGCTGTCCCAACGATTGATTGGGCGTGCGGAATTGCGGATACAACCTTTGCCAGGTGCGCGCCTGCGCTTCTTTCGCGGTCGGCACGTGGCGGCCGGCACCGTTCGCGGGCAATACCGGCAGCATGCGAGCAGATGACATGGTTCCTCCGTAAACAAAGTCAATTATATTTTCGCATTACGTTTTACGTATTCATGCGTAATTCGTAAAACGTTATTTCAGGTTTTAGTTAATACTACAACGTTGAGTCCGGTTTTTCGCCAAAAATCCACACCCTGTCATTCAGTAGAATCTTCCCAAGGACTAACACTGCCGTCAATTTGAGCCTTGTTCCCGGTGCGTGGGAAGGTTCTTTCTGAATGACAGGGCGCCGATTTCTTCCAATACTTTTCCGCCAGTTTTTGCGGCGAGACGCCGAAAGCGTAGAGAAATTGCAAATACAAATTTCCGCAGGTGCGCTGCAGATAGCCGTCTTGCTCGAACCGGCGCGCGGAAGTATAAACCGGAAATTTCAAAATTGCAAAGCCTTTGCGTTTATGCAGGCGGCGCACCAGCTCGAGGTCTTCCATCAGCGGATAGTCCTCGCGGTAGCCGCCGATTTCTTCGAACAGCTTGCGTTGCACGAAAATGGCTTGATCGCCGTAAGGCAGTTTCAGCAAACGGCTGCGCATGCCGACGTAAAATTCGAGATAACGATAAACCCGGCGGGAATGATCGACGCGAAAGGTGAAGGCGCCGGCGGCGAGAACGGAATGCGCACGCACGTGGCGGAGAAAGTTTTGAAAAGATTCCGGCGGCAAAAAAGTGTCGGCGTGCAGAAAAATAAGCCAATCGCCGCGCGCGATTTTGGCGCCGGCATTCATTTGGCTGGCGCGGCCGCGAGCGGCATGCACCAGGCGCACCTTGCCGTCGCCGTTGCAATGGTTGGTGATTTCATAAGCCGTGCCGTCGCGGCTGCCGCCGTCGGCGAAGATGATTTCAGCCTCGGGTAGGTGGCGAAGTGTTAGGGCAAGGCGGCAGACGTTCGCCGCCTCGTCGAGAGTCGGCACGATGATGGATGCGAAAGCGTTTTCATGAGTGTGGACCAGAACGTTGTTTTCGTGTGCTGAAGCATAGGTTGCAGTCGCCGGCACGTCGCGTTCTCCTTATTCGTTCAAGTCCCAATCATAATCGGTATATTTGACTTTGATTGCCGCATTCGCCTGCAATTTTTGCGCTTGCTCTTCCGGCAAGTATTGGCAGATAAAATCCAGCTCGGTTTTGCCGTTCTTGCGAAAGTCGTCTTTGAACCAATCGAAGATTTTCGAAATATGAATTTCGTTCTTCTCAAAATCAAAACGGTTCTTGTTGGTTTGGCTCATGAAAATGCGGCCCTGGTCATCCAATTGCTCGCTCAAACGCTCGGCGATGTAAGCCTCCGGGCGCAATGGCGGGCAGCTTTTCGCGCCGCACACCAGCGCGAAGTGAATGCTCGGGTCGCCCATGGGCCGGACGATGTCGTTCTCGATTTCATTGAGCGAATATTTCACGCCGTTGAGCTCGATGAATTTGGCTTTGAACGTGCCGCCGCCGGTGGCATAAGAAAGCTTGTTCATCAAGCTTTTGAGCGGGTATTTGTTCAGCACGTATTGAATCGTGAATGCATTATAGGCATTGATCCAAAACGCCAATTTCTCATCGCCGGTCAAAGCTTCGGGGTTGGAATTCTGCAGCAGGGCAATATACTTCGGAAAACGCGCATCGGTTTTGATCGCTTTGTAATCGACCACGCCGTCTTTGACGTGATCGGCCAGCACTTGCGTGAACAGCGCATGATCCACGCCGTTGAGCGCCGGCAATGAAAACGCCGCAAAGCTGGCAGGGATGAAAAAGAACGAAGCAAACCCAAATGTGGTCCGCCCCAAAAGCGTCGCTTTGCGTTTGGCGCGGCGAAACAAGAACGGCAATTGCATGATTTCACCTTTTGCTTGAAACTGCGTCAATTTGTTTTTGAAACGGAATGCACTGCGGTTATGCGCATTGGCGAAAATTTTCCATGCGCTTTTTATCAATACGTTGAAAGTTCATCATCGGATTGCGGCCAAAGCAGGGGACAAGCAAGACATAATTCGGACGGGCCCGAAAGAGGCCTGGGGCCCGGAACTAAACAAGTTGAGTAATCCAGAGGACACGCAGGATCGGCGCCGCCATGCCGCTCAACCACGCGCCCCCTGGACATTTTTTTCACGAAGAAAGCACAAAGCCCGTGTCGCATCAGACGTCACAACCGTCGCGCGCATGATCGGAATGTGCGTGCGTGATAATCGCGCGCGGCGCCGGCTGTCAAGGATCAATATAGAAATTGCCTGCCGAACAATAAAGGCCTTTTTCAGCGGTGATGATCAGCGCGTTCATGATGAGGTGCGGTGAGTTGCTGCGCCTCAAATTTTTTGAGGCAAAGCCGGCAGCGATTGCTCTTGATCTTATCTTTTACTGCGAGTATAATATCGAGTTCCAAATTACTCATTTGAAGAACGAGTCATTGCGAGCGAAGTGAAGCGAAGCAAACTTCGAATCAAGAGATTGCTTCGCTTCGCTCACCATGACCGACAACCTCGGAGGTTAGATTTCTATCTTAGCCAGCGTTTTATAATCGGGCCGATCGGCGATGGTTTCATGCCGGAACGCGCACACAATTTCGCCTCTGTCCAAAAGAAATGCCCCAGGCATTTGCAGAATATTTCCGATCGGACGGCCGCCTCTATTTTTGTTTTGAATGAGGTTTTCCAATCCTCGTTTCCAAACTTTGGGCCGGAAAAAATGCAGCGGGCTGGCCAGCCGCAGTTTAAAGGCGCGATATAACTCGCGACGTGAATCACTCACCCGGGGCAAATCTTCCAAGCCATAACGCGCAAAAAGAGCATGCCCCTGCTCTTCCGATCCTTGATGCACGAACGCCAACTGCGTTCCATTCGCCACGAGGGCCCTGCGCTGATCGGCGAGGTCAGCCAAGGTTTCGCGGCAAAACGTTCAACCGAAATGCCGCAGAAAAATCAATAGCACCGGTGCACGATGCGACAGCTCCAATATACTCTCGCCGTGCTGCGTGTGCAACTGCAACAGCAGTTTTTTAAAATCAATAGACTCCGGCACGATCTTCTGCCTTTTTGCTAGATTTTTCCTCAGCCCGGATACGGTCGCAGCGGCTGCCGGCGGATTTGTAAACGCATGCGCGACTGCGCCTTTTTTTCGAAAGATCTTCGCATCACGGGTATGCCGCTTTAATATAAATAATTTCCAAATTGTCAAGCATGATCTTGACAACTGATGAACAAAAATCTATATTGAAATGTGTATGGAGAATATAGCTAAATATCCGATCAAAGTCGTTGCACAAAATATCATTCGCATTTGGGAATGAACTGGAAAGGCTAATGGCCAGAGTTGATTGGTACTATCATCGCCCCGGCTGAGACACCTGCGCCAAAACGCGGGAGTTTCTCGCGCAGCAACAGATCGCGCCGCTCGAAAAAGTGAGCGCGGAAAAAGTGAAATATCCCAAAAACGAAGTGCTGGCGCTGGTGCGCGAGGTGGATGAAATTTACGCCACCAAAGGCCGCACGCTGATTTATTTAAATCTCAAAAAAGACCGGCCGGACGAAGCGACGCTGCTCGAGTTGCTGCTCGGAAGAACCGGCAACCTGCGCGCGCCGGTTTTGCGCCTGGGTCGCAAGCTTATTGTGGGGTTTGATGAAGCGGCCTATAAAAAACTTTTTTGATTGCAGATTACGGAAAGAATACGCCGCAATCCACAATCCTCATTCCGAAAGATAAAGCGCGAGGAGCAAAAATGAAAATTCTTATCAGCGGTTCCACGGGATTGATCGGGTCGGCTTTGATCGAATCATTGCAAGCGCAGGGCCATCACATTACCCGTTTGGTGCGTTCGCCTGGAAAATACCCGGAGCCGGCCGTGATGTGGAATCCCGCCAATGGGACATTGAATGCTTCGGCCTGTGAAGGTTTTGAGGCCGTGATTCATCTGGCCGGCGAAAATATTGCCAAAAGATGGACCGCAAAGCAGAAGGTCAAAATCAGAGAGAGTCGCGTACAGGGCACGACTTTACTCAGTTCAACTTTGGCAAAATTAAACAAGCCGCCGCGGGTGTTGGTGAGCGCTTCTGCGATCGGCTATTACGGCGATCGTGGCAGCGAGATTTTGCGCGAAGACAGCAAGCCGGGCACTGGTTTTCTCGCCGAAACTTCTAGGGCTTGGGAAAAATCAGCAGAGCCTGCGGCACGAGCAGGAATACGTGTCGTGCATCCGCGCTTCGGTGTCGTTCTGACTCCCAAAGGCGGCGCGCTGCAAAAAATGTTGCTACCGTTCAAGCTGGGCTTGGGCGGGGTGATAGGGGATGGCAATCAATATTGGAGCTGGGTGGCGCTCGACGACGTGATCGGCGGGATTGAACATTGTTTGCAGATCGAAGCGTTGCGGGGCCCGGTGAACGTCGTCGCGCCGCATGCCGTCACCAATCGCGAATTTACGAAAGCACTGGGACGGGTTTTAGCGCGGCCAACGATTTTTCCGGTGCCGGCTTTTGCCGCACGCTTGTTGCTGGGCGAAATGGCGGATGATCTGCTGCTGGCCAGTGCGCGCATTGAGCCGGCGCAATTGCTGGCCACCGGTTATAAATTTCGATATGAAAAAGTGGAGGCGGCGCTGCAGGCGATGCTGGGGTAACAAAAAAGTTTTGTTTCGGTTGAGTGTCGATTCTGCGTTGAAACAGAAAAGCCACTTGCTATGGTTGGAAAAAAATGTTATTTTTCGCTCATCTTGATCTTTTGAGCCAATAATTTTCTTGAGGAAAAAATGACTAAAATTGTGCACGCTGTTTTTGATGGCAAGGCATTTCAACCAAAAGAGCCGGTTGATTTTGCGCCTAACACAAATTGGATATTATTTATTTCAAGCGGGATCTTCAAAGCTCACGCAGACGATTTGCCTCATCCTTTCGAACACATCAGCGCATTAGCCACGGACATGGGGCCGGCTGATTTGTCGGAAAATTTTGATCGCTATATCGGCCGCCGGCTGGAATTCGAAAATGCTTGATCCTCTGTTTCTGGACACGGCTTATTTGGTCGCTCTGCTTCACCTTGGTGATCAGTGGCATCCGGCGGCCGTGTATTGGCACAATGAGATCATCCAAAATCGCACGCCCATCTTGACGACAGAATACATTTTAGTTGAATTTGCTGATGGACTTTCGGTGTTACGCTTTCGAAAACAAGCCGAAGAAACAATCTCTGTGTTGAGAAGCAGCCCTTACGTTGAAGTAGTGCCAGCATCGACAGAGCTTTTTGATGTGGGTTTGGCTCTGTTTCGTGATCGCTTAGACAAAGATTGGAGCTTGACAGATTGGATCTCGATAGTGGTGATGCAAAACAACGGGTTATTAGAAGCGCTGACTTCTGACCATCATTTTGAACAGGCCGGCTTTCGTGCTTTACTGCGGGAAAAAATTTAATTCAAATCAATAATTTTCTGATCACCACCACCTCATCCTCCAGATTGCGCATACAAAATCATCCCAAGCACAATCAACCCCCCAATTATAGCCAGCGCAATTTTGAAAGCCGAATAGGGCCGGTTGCCTTGCACTTCGCCGGTGCGCGCATTGATGAGAATGCGATACAGCCGGTTTTGATAGCGATACGCCGCCACCCAGATCGGCAACAGCACGTGCTTGAACGTTAGGCCGGAATACTGCGTTTGCATTGAATCAATGCGCTGCTCGTCGCCGCCGATATCGCGGCCGATCAAATGGCGCAGCGTGGGTTGCATCAATTCTTGCGCAAGACTGAAGCCTTGTTGCAGATCGATTTGGTAACGCTCGGTGCGAAATCCGCTCAAATAGTCGGGCTTGAAATCCACAAGTTGTTCCATATCCCAGGGCGCGAGTTCCTGCGCATATTCGCGCGGCAAGCCTTGTGAGGCAACGACGAGAATGTCATCGAACCAATGGCGAATTTGGCCGCGGGCGGAAATCCAGCGCGTGCGCCGGACTTGCCGCGTGCGCAATTGATTTTTGCCGTTGACATTCGCCCAATATTGCTCCGTATCCCAATAGTAAGTTCCGCGTTGCCCGGAATAGAATGTGTGCGTCATGGCATCGAACGTCCAGTACGGCGTATACAATCCCGCCAGCTTGCCCAAATCAGCGAGCTTTTTTAAATCATCCGGCGCGAACCAGCGCGAATTAACCCACTGCTGAAAAACTTTTTTGGCGCGGTTTTGATCGACGCGGAAAGGTAAAACCGCGCTGGGCGGAATCGCGGGTGTTGCTGCGTGCGGCTCGGAATCCAAATGCACGCCGCAAAAAGGGCAATCCTGAGTGCGTTCTTTGGCCGCCATCATCACGATTGCGCCGCAAGACTGGCAGCGCACTTCTACTTCCGCGCCTGATGTGACTTGTAAATCCGCCTGGCTTTTGTTCAAATAATCTTCATATGAAAGCTCGAGGATTTCGTTTGCGCTCTGCGGAATCGTTTCTTGCTGCCCGCAATGAGAACAAACCAGGGCCTGCGCGTTGGGTTCGAATACCAATTGCGCGCCGCAGGCGAGGCAGGGAAATTTTTTGCCTTTGCTCGGCGCAAGCTGTGGCGCATCAGGAAGAGTATTGATGCGGCGCCCGGAGGGCGAAAGCGATAACGGGGTTTCTTGGGTTGATGATGAAATGTTTTTCGTCATGAAGGTGTGATGAATGATGAACAAAATTGCTTGACGATTAAGTATAATATTACCCTGAAAAAACTATCCTGGCCGCGAAGATTTTTTAAAGGCAAAACTATTATGGGCAAAACAATTAAAAAGATTCGAAGGGCGAGCAAAACAGTAGAAGTCAAAATAATTAAAAGTGGTTCAATGATTTTGACTTTAATAATTTTGACTTTTTGTTTTAAACCTTTTGGTATTATAACCGGTCATTCACATTTAACACAAAATCAAATAGTTTTGACCTAAATCGTTTTGCCTGTGATCGATTGTTTTGCGGCTGTTGCCGCGCTACGAATGCCTGAAAGTATCACGACGAAAGGGTTCGTCTTTGCGCCCATACAAAAGTGGTGAGGTTCTGCGCGCCTAAATCTTGTAAATCAGCAGCATAAATTTTCAATCCATACAATGCCGCGCAAACTTTCGGGGCCAAAACTGCGGTGGTCACCGGCAATCTGCTTTCAGCCAAATGTTGCGCGCAGAGCGCTTGATCAATCAAATCGCCTGCGCCGCTGGTCAATTTTAGATGCGGGTAGTTTCTTTTCAAAGTATCTGCGCATTGCGCCAGCGCTTGGGGATGGGAAATAATGGTGTCGACTTCATCGAAATCGGCTTTGCAATTCAATAAGATGCAGTGGCTGATAACGAGTTCGAAAATTTCCAGAATCTCGCAAGCATATTTGCTCAAGGCCTGAATGGTTTCCATCACCATGCCGCCGCGGGCATTTTGTATGGCGAAAACACCGAAATCAATCCGGCCTTGATGCAGCGCCGATAGAACGTTATCCGAAGTATAAAGATACGCGAGGCGATAAACCGGTATTTGCCCGGCATGCTGCACGCAGTAATAGCGGCACGCCTCTTCGTTGAAGCTGCCTTTTCCGCCTTGTATGCCAATCACCCATTCCGCCGGAGAAATCCGTTCCGGCAGAAGCTTGCTAGCCACGCGATCCAAAGCTTCTTCCAAACGCAAGCGCATCGCGGAAGTGTAAGGATTGTAATTCTGCAGATTGTAAAACAATTCCCAGGTGTCGTTGCAAGTTTGCGCGATAACAGACATAAGCGCTTCGAATCCCTTCGTGTCAATCGGGGTGGCGGATAGCTGCATTTCCTGCAGCACCCGGCCAATATAATGCGTCACGCCCTGGCTGTATGCGGTCCAACGATCGTGCTCTTCCGGCGGGATTTCCACGAGGCGCAAGCCCAAACTGCGAAAATACGAAAGCCAGGCATGGTATTGCGGCGAAACTGAACGCAACGGCCACATCACGAAAGGCAAGCCGGCCAGGCCGGTTGCAGCGCTATCCGGCCCAAACATCGGATGCGCGGCGACCAGCTCGATATGTTCCCTCGCACCAAGCTGCTTCTGCAAGATTTCTGCAGGATATGCTTTGACCGAGCACATTTCAAAAATCGTAGTGTGTGGTTGCAAATGAGGTTTGAGATTTTCGACGCTGTGCTCGAAGTGATTGATTGGAACGCAAAGAAAAATTGCATTTGCTTGCGCGCAGATTTCCGGCAACGACTTGAACGCGAGGCCAAGCTGCGCAGCGGTGCTGGCCAGCTCGGGATTCGTATCGCTAACGAATATCGTGTGATCGCGACGGAGCGTTTGCGCCCAAAATTGTCCGAAGCGCCCGAAGCCGATGATGCCGACTTTTTGTTGGTTCATAGGACAACGTTTTGCGTTATGTCTTACGTTTTATGCCTCACTTGAACCGTAAAACGTAATGCGTAAAACGTAAGAAGTAAAAAAATTACTCCTGCCGTGGGAGTGGCGGCGGCATCAGGGCAAATAGTTGCGCCAATTCGGTGATTTGTTCCGCGGGCATCCAATTCGCCATGCCGGGTGACCAGATTAAAGTTTCACGCATGATTTGGCCTGCGGCAATTTTTTCGCGCGCGGCGTTCAAATCGAATGGCCCTTGTTGCTGGCCGCCGATGCCGGCATGATAAACTTTCGCGCCGGGTAGAGACGGCGGAACACTTGCTGCTGCGGCGCCGGCTTGCGCACCCATGCTTTCGATCATGCGCTGCGCCATGCCCAAGCCCGCGCCCAAACCCACGCCAATTCCGGCGGCGCCGCCGGAGGGGTTTTGTGCCGCTTCACGCAGCGCTTCGGCAGTTTGATATTTCAAATAAGCGTCGAGGTTGCTTCCGACCACGCCCATGGCGGTGCGGCGATCCAACACTTCTTCGACATTCTCCGGCAAAGAAACGTTCTCAATATAAAAATTGAGCAAATCAATGCCGAAGGCGGTGAACTCGTCGTTAATGCGCGCGCAAATGAATTTGCCTAACTTATCGTAATTGCCGGCCAGATCCAGCACCGGAATTTTCATTTCGGCAATCACGTCGGCAAAGCGTGAAACGATCACGTTGCGCAGTTGCGAGGAGATTTCATAAACTTCAAATTCCGGATCGGTGGAAACGAGTTGCTGAATGAAAACTTTGGGATCGGTGACTTTGATCACGTACGTGCCATACGCGCGCAGCCGTACCGCGCCAAATTCCGCATCGCGCATGATGATGGGATTGCTCGTGCCCCATTTCAGATCGGTGAATTGCCTGGTTTGCACGAAATATACTTCGGCTTTGAACGGCGAATTGAAGCCGTATTTCCAGCCGCGCAGGGTGGAAAGAATCGGCAGGTTTTGCGTGCTCAACTCGAACATGCCCGGAGTAAAGAGGTCGGCGATTCGGCCTTCATTCACGAAAACTGCAATCTGGCCTTCGCGCACGGTGAGCCGGGCGCCCATTTTGATTTCGTTTTGATAACGCGGAAAGCGATAGGCCATCAAATCGCTGTCCGAAGGCGCAGTCCATTCGATAATATCGATGAACTCGCCGCGAATTTTTTCCCATATTGCCACAGCCGGCTCCTTGGATGATGAGTTGCCTTCTCAAAACAAAAACTGTAAACGGATGAAGCGGATTGAGCAGATCATGATAATCATCAAAAAAGAAAAAAGCAAAAGGGGAAAAGTGAGAAGGGAGAAGTGAGAAGTGAGAAGGGATGAGTTTAGCCGTTTGGGGTTGAATCTCTGGCCCTGTCATTCAGCAGAAAACTTGTGAAGGACGAGTACAGTATTGTTACACCACAAGGTCGCTCTGAATGGCTCACATGGATGTTGTCCTGTAAATCAAACGCTGTACTCATGCTTCACAGGATTCCTCTGAATGACAGCCCGTAAAATATGCCGTCATTCAGTGGAATCTTGTGAAGCAGCGAGTACAGTGCAAGTGCTTCACAGGATTCCTCGAATGACAACACGCGGGGCCTGTCATTCTCGGAAGAAGAACTTAGAATGCGCTTTTGACCGCGGCGCCGTTCGATCCGGCTTTGATCAAGGCCATGCCGTTTTGTTGTTTGTGCAGCTCGTAGGCCAGCGCTTCTTCGAGCACGACGAGAGCGTCTTTGTCGTGCCGGCCTTCGGCGAGGTAATATTGCGCCACGATGCCGTTGATTTTTTCGCGCAGAGCTTGGTTCAGCAAATTGAGCTGCAGCACGATTTGATAAATTTTGAGCGCAAATTCGTCGCGGCGGCCAAGCTGCACGCAGGCCTGCGCGAGCTTGCCGTAGTATTTTATCTGACCGGGATTTTTGGCAATCCGCTTTTCATAAATCGTCATCGCCTGGATGATATTGCCTTGCAACAAGTGCAGCCTGGCGCGCAACGAGGGAGAAATGATCAGATAGCCAAACAGCGGCAACAGCAGTAGCGCCGCCACCATCTTGGCAACCTCGAAATCGAAAGAAAAAGGCGGTTGCTCTTCCCGTTCGGCAGATTGCCGAGGTTGCAAATTGGCATGAGCGCGTTGCAACCGTTCCTCCACGTTGTCATAACCGGGTTTTAAGATTTGGATTTTTTCCAATACCACGATGGCAGGCCACCATTTTTCTTGCGCCAGAGCGGCCGTGGCCTCGGCATGCAATGAATCCAACAAGAGCCGGGAGACCGCGGGAACATGCGCCGCCATGAGCTGCCGGCGCAGCGCGTGCGCAGTGTCTAACAACAAGATGCCGGTATCGCGATATTCCGGATGCAGCGTTTTAACTTTGCGAAATGCCAAAAATGCCAAACGCCAGTCCTGGCGCGCCATTGCGGCTACGCCTTCGGCATAATAACTTTCCAGGAGGCGGGCCGGGTCTTGGCGTTCCAGGTTTTTGAGCGTTTGTGCCAGCCGTTTTTGTGCGTCGCGCGAGTTGGCGGTTCCCGGTAAAATTTGCTCGAAATGGAGTGCGGCTTTGGCGTATTGCCGCAGTTTTTGAGCGCGCACGCCGCCGGCATATTCGCTTTGCAGTTCTCCCACGTTGAGCGCCGGCAGCCAATCTTGTGGCGTCTCGACCGGCGAGGATTCGGAAGGAGTGTAGACCGGTGCCGTTTTTTCTGGTGCTCCAGGCTGCTCTTGCGCCGGCACGAGGGGCAGCGCAAAATTCAGAGCCGCACAGAGGACGAGCCAGAAGGAGGTAATCCGATTGGTTCCCATGACATTCTCCTTTTGGCTTATGGGCAGGGAAGAGGCTCGCAAGCGAAAAACAAAAGGCACAATCCTGCCCGGCCTTTCTCTTAAAGAAAGGCGGCGGGATTATGCCTTCAGCTTGTAGGTCCTTGAGCCTACCCGATAAGGCAATTCAGCAATTTTGAAAAACGTGAAGAGGTGATGAAAGCATGATCATGACGAAAAACTGAAGACACAGCCGCAGCGTGATTTCCCGACACTGTTGGACAATCAAAATATACGCATGAGCAAAACGAATGCGGAAATTTAAGAATCAATTTTCCATGGAGTTCGTCCGGAAAGTAACTTGCCTGACTCCATCATTTTGCCGCGTTTTTTACCACCTCTTCCAGCTTTCGGCGCAGCTCTCCCAATTCTTTTGATTTGAATGAGTTTTTGGTTTTTTCCAAAACTTCAATGGTTTCGACAATGGCGTTGGTCAAGACCGCGGGGCGTGGACAATTCAACAACTGGCAAGGTTCTTGATTGGCGCTACGCGCGGCCAGCGCTTCGGTGATGTTTTTCAAGTCTGCCAGACAACCCACGATGTTGTGCAGCGTCAGCGTCAGAAAGGTGAGGGAAGGCTGGAGGTCTTGCGCGCGCGGGGCTTCGTGCATGGATTGTTCGAGCGTATGCAAATCCGCGCGCCAATCTTGCAGACGCTGCTGCGAATTGCGCACCGCGCGAAAGGCGCGATAGCGATCGATGGCGGAACGCGCATGCCCGAGCAACTCCGCCAGGTCAATCGGTTTGGCGAGATAGGCCATCACCGGCAATTGAAAAGATTTCAGCGCGGAATGAAGAGAAGGATAGCCGGTCACCAAAATTACGGGCAGGCCCTGGGCGAGATTCGGAATTTCGCGGATGAACTCCAGTTCGCTGTTGCCTGGCATTTTGATATCGGAGATGATCAAATCGTAAGGCTGCGCACGCAGCAGCTCCACTGCGGTTTTGGCGTCGCCGGCGCAATCGCAATAATAACCCTCACGCCGCAACAAATCAGCGGTGGAGAACAAAAAGGTTTCTTCATCGTCAGCAATCAAAATTCGACCCAATTCCTGCATGCGGCACCTCTGGTTTTTAAAGTGAAATCTTGGTAACTGAGCTGGACAAACTGAAGTTTGTCACTCCGATGTTTCTCGGATTCCCTCTGAGTGACATGTTACTGCGAAGCATTTTAATTCTCCAATGGCAATGTGATCCGGAACACCGTGCCCTGCCCAACTTTACTGTCAAACATGAGGGATCCGCGTAAAGCTTCCACGATGCTTTTGGAAACGGACAGGCCCAGGCCGATTCCCGGCGTCAGCATGTTGTCTTTCGTGGTGAAGAACGGCTCGAAAACTTGCGAACGAATTGCTTCGGATATGCCGTGGCCTTGATCACTCACGGAAATCGTCAAACTGTGATCGGCGACCTCTGTTTCTACAATAACCTTGCCCTGCGCCGGCGAAGCTTCGATGGCGTTTTGAATGATATTGTACAAAACCTGGCGCAACAAGCCTTCCGGTTGGGAAACGAAAACAGGCGATTTGGGCATGGTCGCTTCCAGCATGACCAGGCGCTCGCGGCAACTGGTTTGTAGCAGCGTCACCACGTCTTCGATCATTTCGTCCACGCGAAAACTATGCGTGAGCACTGGATCGGGCCGGTAGAGCACAAACATTTGGCGCACGATGTTGGTGATGCGATCGATCTCTCTCTCGATTCTGCCGACATAGCTGTAATAACCATGCGTAGCCGGAATCGCGTCTTTAACCAACAGGAAAGAGTTTTTAATGCCGGCCAGTGGATTGTTGATCTCGTGCGCAATGCGGGCGGCCATACGGCCGGTCGCCGCCAGTTTTTCGCTTTCCGTGCGTTGCCGTTCCAGCTCCTGGATGCGTTGCGTGCGCTCCGCGACCAGCTTCTCCAATTGTTCGGTATGTTGGCGCAGTTGCTCTTCCATCCGTTTGCGCTCGGTAATGTCCTGCGCGATTCCCGCGCTGCGATAGACGTGGCCGTCGCCGTTTTGAATCGGAAAGCCGCGGTCCCAAATCCAGCGAATCGAACCGTCAGGCCGCACGATGCGATATTCCGTTTCGGAGACCTCGCCGCGACGTTGCCTAACCAAATGATCGCGCCAATGGTCCCGGTCTTCCGGATAAACCGTATCCAAAAATGTGCTGGGTTTTTGCAGCAAGCTTTGGCAACTGTGGCCCCAAACCGTTTCGTACGTGGGGTTGACGTAGATCAAGCGGTTGGTATCCACGGATTCCATCCACAGCACTTCGTTGATGTTTTCGGCGATTTGGTGGAAGCGCTCTTCGCTGTCTTGTAACGCGCGTTCGGCGCGTTTGCGTTCCGCAACTTCCAAAGCGAGAGACGCCGTATCTGCAATCGAAGTGGCGAAGTCTTGTTCTTCGACGGTCCATTCGCGCCGCACGCCGGTATGTTCGTGGCAAATAACGCCGACGACCTTGCCGCGCAGCCAAACCGGAACGTCCATCATGGAGACGATTCCCAAAGGTTGCAAATAGCCCTCGCTGAATTCACCGGTGCGGGGATCATGGCAGGCATCATTGGCAGCAATGAGCGGGCGCGTTGATAGCGCTTCAAAATACCGGGGATATTGCCAGGCTTCCAACCGCACCCCCGTTTCATAGCGATTCTCGCTCAATTTGTAAAGATTATCACAAACAATGGCCGAGCGGTCTTCAGCAAAAGTCCAAAAGCTCACGCGTTCCACCCCGAGCGTTTTGGCATCCAACGCCGTGATCTGCTTCAGCGCGGCATCGAGATCGGAATTGTCGCTCTTCGCCAATTCCAGCAACGCAGCTTGATGTGCGATAATGCGCTCGGTGCGCTTGCGGTCGTCTTCATATAAAATGCGATAACGTTGTTCGCTTTCCTGAAGTTCTTTGGTGCGCACGCGCACGCGCTGTTCCAAGTGCTCGTTGAGCTGGCGAATCTCTTCTTCGGCCAACTTGCGTTCGGTGATGTCCTGCGAAATGCCCAACAGATATTTCGGCCGGCCGTCGGATCCTAACAGCGACATTTTGCGCGTGTACAGCCAGCGCAGGCCGCTGGAAGTTTCAATCGGTTCTTCCGAAATGTCGAGGCGCTGGCCGCTGTTGAGCACCGCGCGATCCTTGCTGGTAAAGAAGTCGGCTTGTTCTTTGGGAAAGAAATCATGATCGGTTTTGCCCAACATCTCTTTCCGGCTCAGGCCCAGCATCTCTTCGCCGCCGCGGTTGAAGCGCACGAAGCGCAAATCCTTTGCCTCTTTGACGAAGAGCATGTCGGGTAAATTTTCCACGACAGAGTCGAGAAAGTTTTGCGATTCCTCTAACTCCGCGGTGCGCCGGGCCAATTCGGTGGTGCGTTCCCGCACCCGCGTTTCCAAAGACTCGTTGGCGGCGCGCAAAGCGAGTTGTTGTTCCCGCGCTTGAATTTGGCCGACCCGCAAACGCATCATGCCGGCGCCGGTGAAAATAAAAGCGAGGATACAGAGGGAATAAAACCAGGTGGTCTCGTAAAAATGAGGTTTCAATGAAAACGCCATGGCCGCGCCGGCCTCATTCCATACGCCGTCATTGTTGCACGCCTGCACGCGGAACTTATAGTTGCCGGGGGGAAGGTTGGTGTAATAGGCGCTACGCCGCGGCCCGGCTTCAACCCAATCTTCTTCGAATCCGTCCAATTTATATTTGAAGCGGACTTGTTGCGGCGCGAACAGGCTCAAGCCGGTATAATGAAATTCAAACGCTTTGCTGCCGGGCGCGATCGCCCACACCCGCTCGCGATTTTGAGAAACGTCGAGACCGCGGTGATCGACGACCGCCTGCTCCAACATCACCGGCGGCGCCAAAGAATTAAACTTGACATGCTCTGGATCGATCATGGTCACGCCGCGAATGGTGGGAAACCACAATTTCCCGTCGCGCGTTTTCCAGCCTGAAGGCTGGCCCAAGCCGCCGTTGCATTCATTGGTGAGCATGCCGTCGGCGCGGCCATAGGAAGTGCAGGTGAGGCCGGCAATTTTTCCTTGCGCAAAATCCTCGAGCTGTTGCTTGTTGATCCGGAAAATGCCGTTGTTGCAACTCATCCAAAAATTGCCGCGGCGATCTTCGAGAATTTGGAAAATCAAATTATCGAAGAGACCGTCTTTAGTGGTGAACTGCGCGAACTTCCCATCCTTATAACGATTCAACCCGCCATTGGTGCCGATCCACAGCGTGCCGGCTTCATCTTCATAGATGACGCGCACCAAATTACTGGAAAGGCCTTGCGCCGTGGTAAAGGCGGTAAATTTTCCGTCTTGCAAGCGCGCCATACCGCCGGTGCGCGAAGCAATCCAAAGATTTCCCGCTCGGTCTTCGTAAAGATAGGTCAACTCGTCGTTCGCCAAGCCGTCTTTCGTGGGATAAGCTGTGAACTTGCCCTCATGCAAAAGATTCAAGCCGCGATCGGTGGCGATCCACAGCCTGCCCGTGCGATCTTCGTGAATCGCGCGCACGAAATCATTGGAGAGTCCGTCGCGCATGGTGTAGCGCGTGATTTTGCCGTTTTGCATGCGATGCAATCCGCCGCCTTGCGTGCCGATCCACAAATGGCCGGCGCGGTCTTCGCTGAGGGCCACGACCGCATTGGGGGCCAAACCTTGAACGGAGGAATAGATGGAAAATTTTCCATCTTTAAATTTGTTGAGACCTTGATCGGTGCCGAACCAAAGATTGCCGGCCTGGTCTTCGTAAATGGACCACACCGTGTTGTTCGACAAGCCATGGCTGGTGGAATAGTTGGTAAATTTTCCGTCGCGCAAACGGTTCAAACCGCCGCCATAGGTGCCAATCCACAGGCTGCCTTCCCGGTCTTCATACAGCGCCCTCACGTTGTCATTGGAAAGCCCATCTTGCGTAGAAAAAATTTCGAACTTTCCGTCGCGCCAACGGTTCAACCCGCCGCCTTGCGTGCCGATCCACAGCGTGCCGGCCGCATCTTCATAAATGACTCTCACGAAGTCATGCGCTAATCCGTGTTGCGTGGTGTAATGAAAAAATTTTCCTTCGCGCCAACGATACAAGCCGCCCACCGTTCCAGCCCACAAATCACCGTGCCGATCTTCGTAAAGCGCCATTACAGTATTGTTTAATAATCCGTCTTTGACGCCGAAAGCAGTGAGTTTTTCCTCTTGCAAAAGATAAAGCCCGTGTCCGATGGTGCCAATCCAAATCCGGTCTTGCCGATCGGCATGCAGCGCGGATATTTGTTGTTGTGCGAGCTCAGGTTGCGGCGCATAGGCTGCGATTTTGCCGTTTTGGCGCCGGCTCAGTCCGCGATCGGTGCCGATCCAAAGATTGCCGCGCCGGTCCTGGCAAAGCGTTTTGACAAAATTGTTGGATAAACCCTCGCGGGAAGTAAAGGCGGTAAATTTTCCCTTGTTCAAATGCACCACGCCGCCGCCGTTGGTGCCGAGCCACAGGCCGCCGCTGGAGTCCGCGCAAAGCGCCGGGATATTGTTATGCGTGATCGCCGGCGTGTTGCCCGAATTAAATTTGTTGAAGCGCACGCCGTCGAAGCGCACCAGGCCTTCTTCAAGTCCGAGCCACAAGTAGCCGTCAGCCGTTTGCGCCACGGCTTGCACGCAGCTTTGTGGCAAGCCTTCATCGTCTTGCCAGGCTTCGTGGTTGTATTGGTTGAGCCTCTTCGCGGGATCAAGCGAGAGCTCGTCCGGCGTTTGGCCGAATGCCCACGCCGGCAGCAGCGTGGCAAAGAATGCCACGCCGCGCGCAACGGCGCGGCAAAAGTATGAAACGTTTTTCATAATCATCCCCTTCCGGATAATATCCTGAACAGGCTATGAAAACCGCGATGAATGTTGTACGAAATTTGACCCGGGAGAGAAAAGCATTTGATTCAGAATCGCCCGTCCTGCGATTAAAATTGGCTCATCCGCGTTGGTACAAAGAGGAGGTGGATGGCAGAATTTATGTCAGCCCTGATGCTGATTGACCATGGATACTATTATACATTTTGCAATATAAAAATCAAGGAAGATTTTAAAAAGCTACTAAAAAACCGCTTGCATCTCGACACGGAATGCTTTATGTTTATGCCGCTTGTCAAGCAAGCATAAACGTCGAAACGGCCTGCGCCTGGCACAGGCCGCCCTTGGCGTGCAGGAACAAGGCCTGCAAGTCGAAGGCGCAAATTATTCGTTCTGCAAAGAACGGCTAATTTGCGCCTTTTTTTATATTTGCGCGAGGAGTTTGGAAGTCTCCTCGAGGCTTTTCATATTCAAGGAAGATGATGGGCGCTTGAATAAGATGGGAACGGTCCGGGCCAACCGCGCGAATGGCCCGCGTTCCCGGTACTGTTCATGTCGAGGTGTACATGGCCGAAGTGATCGGTGTTTTGGAAACCGCATTGTACGTTGCAGATTTGGAGCGCGCGGTCCAGTTCTATCGCAATGTTTTAAATTTTGAAAAGCTTTTGTCCAACGAAAAATACTGCGCCTTGAGCGTCGCCGGCCGCCAGATTCTCATGCTGTTCAAAAAAGGCGCTTCCCGCCAATCTTTTGCTGCGCCCGGCGGCACTATTCCTGCGACCGACGGCGGCGGCAATTTGCATCTGGCTTTTTCAATCGCTCTTTCTGATTTTGAATATTGGGAAAAGCGTTTGCGCAATAACGAGGTCGCGATCGAAAGCAAGGTCAACTGGAAGCGTGGCGGTCGCAGTTTGTATTTCCGCGACCCGGATGAGAATTGCATCGAACTCATCACGCCGGGCTGCTGGACGATTTATTAAATGATGTGAAAGCCTTGCCGGGCAGGAGTTTTGGCCTGCAAGCCGAAGGCGCAATCATCTTTCCGTAAAACGGAAAGAGGCTGCGCTTTTTTTTATTTATCATGAAATCTGCGAAAAAAATATTTTGCCACAGTCTGATTTGCCGGAATGAGAAAGAACCACTGCAGCATGACGAAATAGCCTGAAATCGTCTCACCGAGACGGGAGAAGGAATTGTGAAAAAAGAGCCGCCACTATCTTCGCAGTTTGCTGTCGCCTGCTCGAACCGTGAACTCTTCGCTCGATATATGTATGCACAGGCAGAGCGCATCAAAATATTTCGCCAGCGTTTGTCCCGCCGTTTTGGCAACGAGGTGACATTGGAACAAGCCGCGTTTTTGTGGATCGATCGCGGCAATGCCGCGGCTTTTCGCCAGCGTTACGAAGTGCGTATCGAAGCCGAAGATTGACGAAATAAATAATTTCAAAACGCGAGGCAGTGAATCATGGCACACGTGCTTCTGGTCGAAGATGAAAGCAACCTGCGCCTGCTCTATCGCATGGAACTGCAGCCTGAAGGCTATGAAATCATCGAAGCCGCTTCGGGATCGGAGGCGGTGCGCGTGCTGCAAAGCGAGCAGCCTTTGGACGCCGTGATTTTGGATCTCAATCTGCCCGACGTGCGAGGCTGGCAATTGCTCAATTGGATTGCCGCCTACCGGCCCAATGTGCCGGCGATCATCAACACCGCCTACGGCCACTTTCTGCAAGAATTTCACGGCTGGCGCGCGGACGCTTATGTCGTCAAGTCAGCCGATCTCGCCCCTTTGAAAAAAGCTCTGGCAAACTGCCTCGCCGCTTCCTGGCGCCGGGAACAGGAAAACGCCATTGAATTTAAACGCGGCCGATTTCAATAAATTTTGTTTTCAAACGCTCCTCTAAAATCCTCTGCCGTTCTCATGCCTTTGAACCGCGAATCAACGCGAATATTTTTTATTCGCGTAAATTTGCGCTTATTGGCGGTTAAAATGCCTTTGAACCACGAATCAGCGCGAATGAACGCGAATATTTTTTATTCGCGTAAATTCGCGCTCATTTGCGGTTAAAAATCATGTGCCTGTTTGGTTCCGGGTCTCAACAATAAAAACCATTGTGAAACTGCCTTGATTTTTTTATCATGCTGTCGATTGATTGAGCAGAAACGACTCAACACAGGAGCTTCGCATGGAATATAATTTATTTATCAACGGCAATTGGGTTGCCGGCGGCCCGCCGCAGGAAGTGAAAAATAAATACAGCGGCGAAGTCATCGCAGCCGTGTCCACGGCGCGGCGGGAAGAGGTTGAAGCCGCGATCGCTGCGGCGGCGCAAGCCGCACCGCTCATGGCGGAAATGCCTGCGCATCGCCGCAGTGAAATCTTGTTGCGCGCCGCCGGCCTGATTCGCGCGCGCAAAGAAGACCTGGCGCGCACGATCGCCGCAGAAGCAGGCAAAGCCTTGAAATACGCGCGCCCCGAAGTCGACCGCGCAATCACGACTTTCACCCTTGCCGGCGAAGAAGCCCGGCGCTTGCACGGCGAAACGATTCCGCTCGATGCCGTGCCTAACGGCGAAGGATATTTTGGCTTTTGGTTGCGAAGGCCCATGGGCGTGGTGGTTGCGATTACGCCGTTCAATTTTCCATTAAATTTGGTGGCGCACAAAGTTGCGCCCGCCCTGGCCGCCGGCAACACTTTGGTGTTGAAACCGGCGAATACCACGCCTATCACTGCCGTGAAGTTGTGTGAGATTTTGCAGGAGGCGGGCGCGCCTGCGGGTGCGATCAATTTGGTCATGGGTTCAGGCGCCACTGTGGGCGAATGGCTGGTCACTGATCCGCGCGTCGCTAAAGTAACTTTCACCGGCAGCCCGGCCGTGGGCAAGCGCCTCACCGAAATTGCAGGCATCAAAAAGATCACACTGGAGTTGGGCAACACCTCGCCGGTCATTATCGCGCCCGATGCCGATCTCGAGCTGGTGGCAAAACGCTGCGCCGTGGGAGCCTATTACAACTCCGGGCAAGTTTGCATTTCGGTGCAGCGCATCTATGCGCAAAAAGAAATCTACTCGCCTTTTACTGAACAATTCGTCAAAGCCAGTGAAGCCATGATCGTCGGCGATCCGCTCGACGAGCGCGTCGATGTGGGGCCGATGATCGACCTCAAAGAAGCAGAACGCATCGAAAGCTGGGTAAAAGAAGCGCAACAATCCGGCGCGAAAATTCTGACCGGCGGCAAAAGAGCAGGAGCGACGTATCAGCCCACGGTTCTCACGGAGGTGCAGCCAAACATGAAAGTCGTTGCCGAAGAAGCTTTTGCGCCGGTGGCTGCGATTATTGCGTGTGATGATTTTGAAGAATCCCTGCGCCAGGCCGGCGCCACCAATTTCGGTTTGCAAGTGGGCGTGTTCACGCGCGACATTAACAGAGTCTTTCAAGCCATCAAGCGCCTGAATTTTGGCGGCGTCATGATCAACGATACCCCCGCTTTCCGCGCCGATCACATGCCTTACGGCGGCAATCGCCAAAGCGGCTTGGGAAGGGAGGGCGTGCGCTTCGCGATGGAAGAGATGACGAATATTCAGATGGTGGCGATCCGGTTGTGATTCACTAACCGTTGGCAATTCACCATTGAGCATTAACAATTGTCAATGATGAACGATCAACGGTCGATTGCTAACGTGCTCTTCGCGCAAGCGGCTTACCATTTTAACCACAGAAACATTCAACCATGCCACACGACTTATCCCACCTCGCCCCGGTCTGGAGCCGCACAACGGATTTGATCATCGATCGCGGAGAAGGCTGTTACGTGTACACATTGGACGGCAAAAAATATTTGGACTTTTCCTGCGGCATCGGCGTGACCAACACCGGCCATTGCCACCCGCAAGTCGTGCGCGCGATTCAAACGCAGGCCGCGAAGGCGATTCACGCGCAAGTGAATTGTTATTTTCACGAACCCTTGATTCTGCTCACCCACGCCCTGCGCGCAGTGGTGCCGGAGCATTTGGATTCATTTTTCTTTTCTAATTCCGGGGCCGAGGCCGTGGAAGGCGGGGTGAAACTCGCACGGCATTACACCGGGCGCACGAATATCATCGTGTTTCAAGGCGGCTTTCACGGCCGCACTGCCCAGGCTATGGCGCTAACTACGGCGAAATCTTTATATCGCGTCAAATATCAACCCCTGCCTGCCGGCATTTTCGTGGCGCCGTTTCCCTATGCTTTTCGTTATCGCATGAATGACGAGCAAGTGAGCGCGTGGGCCTTGCGGGAATTGGATTTGTTGCTGCATACGCAATCCGATCCCCAGGAAACCGCGGCAATGTTGATCGAGCCGGTTTTGGGTGAAGGCGGATACCTGCCGGCGCCGCCCAAATTTTTGCAAGGCTTGCGCAAAATTTGCGACGAGCACAAAATTCTTTTGATCCTCGACGAAGTCCAAAGCGGCTTTTGCCGCACCGGAAAATTTTTCGCTCATGAGCACGCCTGCATCAAAGCCGACATTATGATCATGGCCAAGGGCCTTGCCAGCGGCGTACCGATTTCCGCGATCGCCGCGCCGCATGAGATCATGAATGCCTGGAAGCCCGGTGTGCACGGCGGCACCTATGGCGGCAATCCCATCGCTTGCGCCGCTGCCATGGCAACGATTCAAGTCCTGCAAGAAGAAAAGCTCGCCGAGAACGCCGCCGCGCGCGGTGGGCAACTCCTGGAAGGCTTAAAAAAAATTCAAAAACGCTATCCCGTTTTGGGCGAGGTGCGGGGCTTGGGCTTGATGGTGGGTTGCGAGTTCATCAATCCCAACACCGGCGAGCCGGGCGCGGCATTGGCTAAAAAAATAACCGCGCATGCGTTGCGAGAAGAGAAAATGATTCTGCTCACCTGCGGCGCATACGGCAATATCATTCGCTGGATTCCGCCGTTGATCGTCAACGCCGCGCAGATCGAGGAAGGGTTAAACAAATTTGAGAAAGCACTGGCCGCAGCAATGGAATGAGATCATGATTAGCGCGACAACGCTAAGTCGGAGCCCGCGCCCCTGAGATGTCATTCTGTAAGTCGGAGCCCGCACCCCAGAGATGTCATTCTGTAAGAATCTTTTTTTAGGATCGAGCACTGTGCTTATGCTGAAAAATATTCTTCCAGAGAATGACATTTCGTGGGAGATTGCTTGTGTGAGTTATTCTCATCACGACGCTTTGCGTCGTGATGCCTATTGGAACGCTCTGCGTTCCTGCTGTGGCCATGAGCATTTTTGTTTGCGCAAAAACTTGGTTGGAGCCATGTTTTCCTGCGGACGCGGAGCGTCCCGGAGGCGTTCCACCGCAGAGCGGTGGAACGAGAGTAACGGGAGTAAACGAGAATAAAATTTTAATGGCATGAAGTAAAAACTGTAACCATGCACCAACTCGCCTATCCTTATTTAATTTTGCTCACCTTCAGCCTGTCGCTGCTCTTCGTGCCTTTGGCGCGGCGGCTGGCGATCAAGCTACGCATCATTGATATTCCTCACGCGCGCAAAGTGCACGAAGGCATTCGCCCGCGCCTGGGCGGCGTCGCAATCTATGCAGCCTTCATGCTGGTTTTGCTTTTTCATCTCCTCGGATTTTTGATCTTGAATGAATCGCCCTGGTTTGTGCAATATTTTCCTGCGCTGGCTCATCAAAGAATATATCTGCCCGCCGCATTGCCCAAACTGGTTACGATTTTAGCCGGCGTGACGCTGGTGACGATTTTAGGCTTTATCGATGATCGCCGGGGCATGGGCTTTTCTTATCGCATCAAATTTGCGCTGCAATTTGCCGCCGCCGGCATTTTACTGTTGGCCGATATTGGCACCACCTTCCTGCCCGGCGCTTTTCTGAACGGCGTGGTGACGATCTTTTGGGTGGTGGGCATCACCAATGCTTTCAATCTTCTGGACAATATGGACGGCCTCTCCGCCGGCACGGCCGGCATTGCCGCTATCATGTTTCTGGTGATCACCATCGTGCAAGGCCAATTTTTCTCCGCCATGATTTTGTGCATTTTCCTGGGCGCGTTGCTGGGCTTTCTGTATCACAATTTTTATCCCGCCAAAATTTTCATGGGCGACACCGGCAGCCATTTTATCGGATATCTGCTGGCGGCATTGAGCCTCACCAGCAGTTACGTCGTGCCGGAAAGTGAAACATTAGTGCCGGTCATCATGCCGTTGCTCATTCTCAGCCTGCCGGTTTTTGATACCTTGTCTGTGATCATTATTCGTTTGCGCGAAGGCCGGCCGGTGTTTCAAGGCGATCGCCGGCATTTTTCACATCGCCTCGTCGCTCTCGGCATGAGCCAGCGCGGCGCCGTGATTTTTATTTATCTCGTCGCCGCCAGCATCGGCCTGGGCGCGGCGTTGTTGCCGTATCTGCCGTTGTGGGCGCAAATTCTCGTGGTGCTGCAAACGATTTTGATCTATGTGATGATCACGATTCTCATGCACGTCGCGCGCCGCAAGCATGAGATGGTAAAGGAGAAAGTAGGGGATGAGGAGAGTGGGTGAGTGGGTGATGGGGAGAAAGGGTGAAGGAAGAAAGGGAGCAGGAGATCGTGCTTGTAACCCCCATACTTTTTAATTCCTTTCCCTTTTCTCCTCGTCTCCCCATCTCCAAGTCTCCAAGTCCCCCTCCCCCCTCGGAGTCTCAAAAACGCCCCTCGCTTGACTTTCTCCCGCGACTTCATTACCATCAAAAATTCAAAGCCGTTTCCTGCCCTGTTATAAATCGAGGAGCTGGTTATGCTACGCCGCAAGGCATGCGCGTTAAGCCTGATTTTATTGTTGCTCTTTGCCGGCCGGGTGGAGGAGACTTCGGCAGAAAATTACACCCTCGCCGGCAATCAAAAATCCCGCATCAATTACGCGCTGACGCAGCGCATTGTGCCGTTGCCGGGCACGAAATCTCTCATCATCAGCACCGTCGTGCCGGCCTCTTTCACTTCGCCGACCTACAATCAAGAAGTCAGCAATCTCAAGCTCGACTTTTCGCCGCCGCCCACTCGCCAGGAAGAAAAGCTGGACGGCCGCGGCAATAAAGTCATCACCGCAGTGTGGTCGAACCCGTCCGGCGCAGTAAAAACTTCCGTGGCGCTCATGGCTGCCAATTGGGTGCAATTGAATACGCTCAACACTTCCGCGCCTTTTCCATTGAACAACATGGGTGCGGCAGAGCAGGCTTATTTGCGCGCCACCAAACAAGTGCCGGCCACGGAGCCACGCATTGTGGCCAAAGCCAAAGAACTCACGCGCGAGGTCACCACGGAATTTGATGCCGTGCAGCGCATTCTCGCGTGGGTTGTCGATCACATGACTTACGTGCTGGTGCCGCAAAGTTATGAAGCCATGTACTCCTTCGAAACCGGCAAGGGCAATTGCCAGAATTATTCGCATCTTTCTGCGGCGTTGATGCGCGCCGTGGGCATTCCCGTGCGCATCGTCAACGGCGTGACGTTGAAGCGCTCTTATGATGCCAAAATGGAAATTGGAACGCTGACGCTGGGTATGGCGCAAGGCCGGCACTCCTGGGTCGATGTTTATTTCCCCGACCTCGGCTGGGTGCCGTTCGATCCGCAGCAAAGCCAGCTTTTCACCAGCAATCGTTATATTCGCATCGAAGTGGGACTGGACAACGAAGAGACCACGCAGGATGGATTGATTCGCTGGACCATGTCCGGCGAAAGTCCGGGCCAGCCCGAGTTTGAAGAAAGTATTGCTTCCGATTTTGTCGTGGATGATTCAAAAGTAACGGCGAAACGCCAGCGCTACGGCCCGAAGAATTTGTTGCTCACGCCGGAAGTGCGCGCCAATTTTCAACCGATCTTGGCGGAAGCCACACCGCCGCCAACTCCGCCGGTTAAAACTCCACAAACGCCGGCTCCGGCCAAACCGGAAGCGCCTGCTCCTGAAGAGAAAGGCAGAAACCTCAAACGATTCATCTTTGGCAATTTGGAATTTCCCGAGGGCATCAATTTCGCCTTTGCTCGTGAGGTGGCAACAGGCGCGGGAGGGGCGCAAGAATTGCGCAAGAATTTTTTGGTGGAGACCGCGGAATATGTGACCAGTTCCGCGCAATACGCACAAGTATTCGTATTGCAGGAATCCATTGCATTGAAGAAAGTCGCGCTGGCTCTGCAAAAATTCGGCGGCGAGGGCAAGCTCTGGCTGGAGATTTTGAAAGATGAAAACAATTTGCCCGGCGCGCGTTTGGCCACCAGCGAATTTTTGAATGTCGAGGCGTTGAGCAATCGACCGGGTTATCGCTGGCAGCCGTTCGATTTTGATCAATCCAATCTCCGCCTCGCGCCCGGGCGCTATTGGATTGCCCTCGGCTTCACCGGCTCGCCGGTGATAAATTGGTTTTATTCCTACGGCAAACCCGTAGGCCCCACCGACGGCACGCGCTACAAAATTATTTTCGACGATAATTGGAGCAATAGCTTGACGTACGAATTTAATTATCGCCTCGAGGGTTTGGTGGTGCAATAAGCTATTACAAGTGAAATCTTTGCAGAAAAAGCAAAAACGTTCTGGCTCACGGAAATGAACTCTCACGGAATTCAAACGGATGAAAAAATTCCGTGAGCAACAATCTTTTTGGTTGCGGCTCGTCCTCGTTATGTGGTGAAGGATAACTTTTTAGCATCGTTGTTCCGCTTGAGTTTGTTTGCCAGGTAACAACTCGCTGTCATCTTTGTGATGACATGTTGCCGGCAGGTCTAAAACACGTTAGGCACTGAGAAGGAGACCCAGAGTGCTACAGACTACCCAGTTTCTCGCCACCTTGTGCTGCACCTTGTTCGCAGGCGCCGCCATTTATATCAATCTCGTCGAGCATCCTGCACGTATGGGTTTCGATACGAAGACCGCTGCAGCCGTCTGGGCCCCGAGCTACAAACGCGCAACGGTGATGCAAGCTGCATTGGCGATTCTGAGTTTTCTTGCCGGCGTTGCCGCGTGGCTGCTCGGCGGCGGCATCATGTGGCTCTTCGGTGCGGGGCTTATTGGTTTGGTCGTGCCATTCACGTTCATCGCGATCTTGCCTACGAATCATCGACTTCTTGAGCCCGGGCGTGACCTTGCGTCACCTGAAACCCGCGGTTTGCTGGAAAAGTGGGGGCGGCTGCACGCTGTTCGCAGCGCGTTGAGTGTGCTGGCGTCAGTGGTGTATGTAGTCATGCTGCTCGGAGCCTAACCACACGCTTAACCACGCGCCGCAAGACGGCCAAAAACTTCGAGGAACAAAATTCTATGCCGCGTCTCAACGGTGTTTTGGAAACCGCGTTGTACGTGGATGATATGGAACGGTCCACGCGTTTTTATCAAGCCCTCTTTGGCTTTGAAGTTATTGCCTCCGGCGAGCGTTTGATCGCATTGGCCGTGCCCGGGCCGCAAGTGCTCTTGTTGTTCAAGAAAAAATTATCCGCGAGCTTGCCCATAACCGCTCATGATGGAGAGGGCCAGCTCCATTTGGCTTTTGCCATTCCCGCCGCAGATTTGGAAAAATGGGAAACGGCTTTGCATGAGAAAGGCGTCGCCATCGAAGAAAAAAAGCAATGGGAGCTCGGCGGCTGGAGCCTGTATATTCGCGACCCGGATCAACACTTGCTCGAATTGGCAACGCCGGGCGTGTGGCGAAATTATTGAAAGGACCCATTTCCAGTGAAATCCCCTTCTATAATCGGCCAACCCATCAAACGCCTCGAAGACGAGCGCCTGCTCACCGGGCAGGCGTTGTTCGTCGACGATGTGCACCTGCCGACCATGTTGCACGCGGCCTTTTATCGCTGCGAGTATGCGCACGCCCGCGTGAACAGCCTGAATCTGGCGCGCGCCCGGGCTTTGCCCGGCGTCATCGCAGTCTACAGCGCTGAAGATCTGGGAAATTATTGGCAACGCGCGCCGTTGTTAGTGCCGCCGCCGCCGATTCCTCATGCCGTCTTTCATGCCCGCACGCATTATCCCCTGGCCAAAGATAAAGTGTGCTACGCCGGCGAGCCGCTCGCGGTGATCGTGGCGGAATCGCGCTATCTTGCCGAAGACGCCGCGCAATTGATCGAAGCCGGGCTTGAGCCGCTTGCTGCCGCCATCGACTTGGAACAAGCACTGGCTGCGCAGGCACCGCGTGTGCACGAAGATTTGGAATCCAATCTCGCGGCGCATATCGTGCAGCAAAAAGGGAATTATCAAACCGCAAAACGCCAGGCAGAGGTCGTGATCCAACGGCGATTTCATTACGATCGCGGCACGGCGGCGGCGCTGGAAAATCGCGGAATTGTGGCGGACTGGAACGCGCGTAGCCAGCTCATGACAATTTGGGACACCACGCAAGCGCCGATTCCCATTCGCAACGGGCTGGCGCGCATGCTGGGTTTGGCGGAATCGCAAGTGCACGTGATCGCGCCGTTCATCGGCGGCGGCTTCGGCCCGAAAATTATGATGTTTTATTCCGAAGAAATGATTATCCCCTGGATTGCGCTGCAATTGCAGCGGCCGGTCAAATGGATTGAAGACCGCCAGGAAAATTTTTTCGCCACCACCCAAGAGCGCGGACAAATTCACGACGCGGAAATGGCCTTGACGCGCGACGGCAAGATCATCGGCGTGAGCGATTATTTTTTGCACGACAACGGCGCTTACAATCCTTACGGCCTGACCGTGCCGATCAACAGCCAGTGCACCTTGCTGGGCAGTTATCGCGTGCCCAATTATTACAGCGAATTTAAAGCGGTCTTCACCAACAAGCCCATCGTGACGCCGTATCGCGGCGCGGGCCGGCAGCACGGCGTGTTCGTGATGGAACGCCTGCTGGACATTGCCGCCAAGCAACTGGGTTTGGATCGCGTCGAGATTCGCCGAAAGAATTTATTGCAGCCGGAAGAATTTCCGCACAATCATGAAATCATTTATCAAGATTTTGCGCCGTTGATTTATGACAGCGGCAATTATGCGCCCGCGCTTGCGCGCGCCGCGGAGATGATCGGCTATGAAAAATTTATTCAAGAAGAACAACCGCGCTTGCAAGCCGAAGGCAGGCATCCCGGCATCGGCATTGTCACCTACATCGAAGGCACCGGCATCGGGCCCTATGAAGGCGCGCGCGTGACCGTGGAATCGAACGGCAAAGTCAGCCTGGTCACCGGAGTGGGAACGCAAGGTCAGGGGCATTACACTTCTTTCGCGCAAATCGCGGCGGAGCAATTGGGCGTCGAGGCCACAGACGTGCGCGTGGTGACCGGCGACACGCGGCAATTTCATTGGGGCACGGGCACTTTTGCCAGCCGCGGCGCGGTGGTGGCAGGCAATGCTTGTTATGCCGCAGCCAGAGCGGTGCGCGAAAAGATTTTAAAATTAGCCGGTACGATTTTGCAAATTCCGCAAACGGATTTGGTTCTGGCGCAGGGCAAAGTGTTTGCGAAGAACGATCCTACGAAAACTATTACCCTGGGAGATCTGGCCTTGCGCGCGAATCCTTTGCGCGGGGCGGTTGCGCCCGGCACCGAACCGGGACTTGAAGCCACGGCATATTTCGGCCCGGATCGCGGCACCACTGCCAGCGGCGTGCATGCGATGAAAATTGAAGTCGATCCCGAAACCATGCAAATCAAAATTCTCGATTACGTCGTGGTGCACGACTGCGGCAAAGTGCTCAATCCTATGATTCTCGCCGGCCAGATTATGGGCGGCGTGGCCCAAGGCATCGGCAATGCGTATTACGAACAATTGTTTTTCGATGACAACGGCCAGCTCATGAATGCTTCGTTCATGGATTATTTGCTGCCGCAGGCCGATAATGTTTCGCGCATGCGCACGGAACATTTTGAAACGCCTTCGCCGCTCAATCCGCTCGGCGTCAAAGGCGCGGGCGAAGCCGGGGCGATTCCCGTCGGGGCGCTGTTTGCGCAGGCGATTGAAGATGCTTTCCCGCAACTCGATCTTGAAATTCGCGAGATTCCACTGAGCCCCAATCGCTTGTTTGAATTACTGCAGTCGGCGAAATCGCGAATAGACGACAATGCGCGCGAATAAAAAAAGATTAGTGTTCATTGGCGGCAATTGGAGAGTTTCAACAAAACAAAAACAGTGGAACGCCATGCGATTACAAGATACTTTCACCTTTGCCGGCCCGCGTGAGTTGGTGTTCGAGCTGCTGTTGAATCCGGAAGTGCTGGTGCGGGCCTTGCCCGGAACGCGCACGCTTGAAAAAATCGATGAGACTACGTATCAAGGCGAAGCGCAAGTACGCGTCGGCCCGATGAGCGGTAATTTTACCATGCAGGTAAAAATTATCGACCAACATCCGCCGGAAAGATTTAAAATGCAGATCGAAGGCAAGAGCGCGCTGGGATTCGTGCAAGGCAGCGCAACGGTTGAGTTATCGCAAATCGGGCCGGAAGAAACCGCGATGCATTATCAAGCAGAAATGCAAATTGGAGGGAAGCTGGCAATCGTGGGACAGCGGCTGCTGGATACCGTCGGAAAAAGCATGACCAAACAAAGCCTGGAAAATCTCAGCCGCGAGCTGGAGAAAAGACTGCGCGCGCGGCAGTGAATTTTATTGAAGTGCCTCGACCATGGGAAAGAGAAAGTGCCTGAAGGCACGACTACGAAAGAAATGAATGAAAGAATAATATGAAGCCCGCAGCCTTCGAATATCATGCTCCCGATTCCCTCGAAGAAGCTCTGGCCTTGCTCTCCGATCATGGCGATGACGCGAAAGTTTTAGCCGGCGGCCAGAGCTTGATTCCGGCGATGAATTTTCGCATTGCCCAACCCGGCGTTCTGATCGATCTCAATCGTATTCGCGCGCTCGCGTTTATCGAAAAAGATGAAAACAAAAATTTGCGCCTCGGCGCAATGGCGCGCCAAAGCCAGATTGAAACAAATGCCGTGGTTAAAAATTTTGCGCCTTTGCTGTGCGAAACCATGCCCTTCATTGCGCATGTGCAAATTCGCAATCGCGGCACCATTGGCGGCAGTCTCGCGCATGCCGATCCCGCGGCGGAGCTGCCGGCGGTCATGCTCGCTTTGGAAGCGGAGCTCGGCTTAAAAAGCCAAAGCCGCGCGCGCTGGGTGGCGGCCAAAGATTTTTTTGTAGGAATGTTTGCGACCGCTTTGGCAGCGGGCGAATTGCTGGCGGAGATTCGCGTTCCGGCCCTGGCGCCGCGCTCCGGCTGGGCCTTTGAAGAATTCGCGCGGCGCCACGGCGATTATGCTTTAGCCGGCGTTGCGGCGGTGATCACACTTGCGGAAGACGGTTCATGTGCAAAAGCTAGAATTGCATTATTGAGCGTTGGTGATGGACCGGTGCTCGCAGCACAAGCAGGACAGTCTTTGCTCGGACAAAAAATAACGGAGCAAACATTGACGGAGGCGGCAAAGATTGCCGCCAACCAGGATATCGATCCGGGCGGTGATATTCATGCCTCGGCAAATTTTCGCCGCCATTTGGCGCAGGTGTTGACTGAACGGGCATTAAGGCGGGCCTGGGCGCGCGCGGCATAGTGTTAGGAGTGCCGATTAAATAACTTCCCGGTTCATTCGAAATGGTCATTCCCGCATCTTTTAACGGGAATCCAGTTTTTGAAGCCTATGGATGCCCGATTAAAGCCTCGGGCATGACAGCCTACTGAACAATTTATTTAATCATCATCCCCGGAAGGCTTTGCTCTATTGTATTCAGGTACATATTGAAAGGCAAAACTATTTAGGGCAAAACTATTAACCCAAAAAACAGAGTGGAAGAAATGCCTAGTTTTGCCAGTAATAGTTTTGCCTGTGCCCTAAATCGTTTTGCCTTTCTTTGGCGACATCTGAATAGTTACGAAATTTTTATTGAAAATGAACAACCTCCGGGAAAATTATATTCGCCTGAAAAATCCGCACACGATCGCGATCGTCGAGGCGCACGGCGAATTTACCTACACGCAATTGCATCACGCTGCCACGACCGCCGCCGCGAATCTCTTGTCCGGCAAACCGGATTTAAACGAAGCCCGCGTGGTGTTTATGGCGCCGCCGGGATTCGAATACGCCGCCATTCAACGCGGCATATGGTCCGCCGGCGGTATCGCGTTGCCGCTGTGTTTGACGCATCCCTTGCCGGAACTGGAATATGTATTTCAAGATGTCCAGCCGCAAATCGCCATTGCGGCGCCGGCATATGATGAAATATTATCTGCACTCGCCGCAAAATATCATTGCCGGTTGCTGCATACTGCTGAAGTGCTGGCCTCTGCAGAAGCACAGTTGCCTGAAATTTCGGCCTCACGCCGCGCGTTGATTTTATACACGAGCGGCACAACCAGCAAGCCCAAGGGCGTGGTTTTAACCCACGGCAATCTCCTCGCGCAAATACAAACTTTATTGCAGGCGTGGGAATGGCAACCGCAAGATCACATTCTGCACGTGTTGCCGCTGCATCACACGCATGGCATCGTCAATGCTCTGGGCTGCGCTTTGGCCTCCGGCGCGACTTGCGAGTTTTTGGATAAATTCGAGGCAAAAAAAGTATGGCAATGCTTCAGCGCCGGAAGGATCAATCTGTTCATGGCCGTGCCCACGATTTATGCCCGGCTCATTGCGGAATGGGAAAACGCTCCGCCCGAAACCCGCCGGCAATGGTCGCAGGCTTGCGCGCACTTGCGGCTGATGGTTTCAGGATCGGCAGCCTTGCCGGTTCCGGTGTTTGAAAAATGGCGGCAAATCAGCGGGCAGGCATTGTTAGAGCGTTATGGCATGACGGAAATCGGCATGGCGTTATCGCATCCTGTGCACGGAGAGCGCAAGCCCGGCACGGTCGGCATGCCATTGCCCGGGGTCTCGGTTCGTCTGGTGCATGAATCCGGCGAAACCATCGACGCCGAAAATATTCCGGGAGAAATTCAAATCGCCGGCGCCAATGTGTTTCAGGGATATTGGAATCGCATTGAAGCGACACGAGCAGCGTTTTGTGACGGCTGGTTTCGCACCGGCGACATTGCGGTGAGGGAAGAGGGCTATTATCGCATTCTCGGCCGCAGCTCGATGGACATCATTAAAACCGGCGGCTATAAAGTTTCCGCGCTCGAGATCGAGGGGATTTTGCTGGAGCACGAGTCGATGAAAGAATGCGCCGTCGTCGGCGTGCCAGATGAAGAATGGGGCGAGTGCGTCTGTGTTGCAGCAGTGCTGCGCCCGGGTGCTGCGCTCACTCATGACGCTCTGCGCGCATGGGGCAAACAACGCATGGCGGTATATAAAATCCCTTCGCGTTTGCAGCTCGTCGAATCCTTGCCGCGCAATGCCATGGGCAAGGTGGTGAAGCCGGAGGTTAAAAAAATATTTGAAGGGATTTAGCAACCATTCAAGACTTTGCTTCTAACGGGAGTTCATTCGCCGGATAACATCTCACTGTCATCCTGTAAGGAACTTTTTAAGCGGCAAGCACAATCTTAATGCTCAAGTAATGCCTCAGTTACTGGTGGAGTAGCGCAGGCATCCCTGCCTGCAGACAAGATGTCTGCGCTACGTTGTCCACCAGTAACTGAGGCATTACATGCTCAAAAAGATTTTTACGAATGACATGTTACTTGGAAGTTCTTCCCATGCATGCCAACGCCCAACTTATCCAAAAATTCTATTCCAGTTTTCAAGCCCGTGACGCCTCGGGCATGAGCGCTTGCTATCACCCGGAGGTGGTATTTTCAGACCCGGTGTTTGGCCGGTTGCACGGTGCACAAGCGATCGCGATGTGGCACATGCTCTGCTCGCGCGCACGCGATTTGGAAGTCACTTTTGAAAACGTTCAGGCAGATGCCGGCAAGGGCGCGGCGCATTGGGAAGCGCGCTATACGTTTTCAAAAACCGGCCGGCCGGTGCACAATGTGATTGAGGCGGCATTTGAATTTCGGGACGGCCGGATCATTCAGCATAGCGATACCTTCAGTTTTTGGAAATGGACGCGGATGGCGTTGGGGCCAACTGGTTTACTTTTGGGCTGGACACCTGTTTTGCAAACGGCAATCAAAAAAGATGCGCGGCGTAATTTGGAAGCCTTTATACAAAAGCAGGGAGCCTCCTCAAGCTAGCCGCTAACGACATTCTTTGAGTAATTGAAAATACTGTTTTCTCGACAGGCCTGCGGTGCGCAGATTGGAGGTAATAATATCTTGGGTGATCTCATCGTAGGTGGGTATGACTACGGGACGCAAAACACCGGGCTTGGTATATATGCGATGATCGCCACGCTGTCTTGTGAAATTGAAACCGGCCTTCATAAAAACGCATTCCAACGTTTTCCAATGAACGGGATTGAGGCGTGGCATATCAAGGTGGCTCGTCTATGCGTTGGCCATCAAAAGCATCGGAACCTCAACATATTTTGTTTTCAGCGCCGGCGCTTTAATCGGAAAAGCGATCTTATCGAAGCCACACTCTTTCAACACGGCGTCCAGCGTTCCACGTTCATGGCAAGATTCCAAAAACAAAGAAAGGGCTTCAACGAGGTTTTTTTTGGCTTGGGCTTCGGTTTTGCCTTGGGAATAAACGTCCAACGGCGGGCAAGAGGCTACCACCCAATTGCCAACCTTTTTTAAACGATACGGAAGCTTGAAATGTATCTGTATATTGTGAGCCATGCGTCAACTTTGGTTTAATATGTGATCACCTACGCGCCAAACATAAAATAGAGGCAGAGCTGCTCATTTGCAAGGAAAACTTCATTATAAACCATTCCGGAAAGCGAGAGAAAACCATGAAACTCTACGACCTATCCCAGCCGTTGAATCAAGATGCGCCCTTTTGGCCTTATTATCCGCCGTTTGAAGTGAAATACATCAAACGCAAGGCCGAGCACGGGGTGAATGCGCAGTACATCATGACTTCCAATCACATGGGCACGCATCTCGATGCGCCGCGGCATTTCGTCACCGCCGGCATGACCATCGATCAGATTCCATTGGAATGGCTGTATGGCCCGGGCGTGATCGTCGATCTGCGCGATGAAATGGACGAACTGGCCGTGTACACACCGCAGATGATCGAGCGCCGTGTGGAAGTGAGGGAGGGGGACTTGCTCATTCTGCACACCGGCTGGCACAAGCATGCGCAATTCGGTGAGCAGCCGGATGAGGAGAAATATATTCACATGCATCCCGGCGCGCATCCGGAATTGGTGCCGTGGCTGCTCGCTAAAAAAATTCATGTCTGGGGCGTCGATGCGGTTTCGACCGATCATCCCATGAATTTACCCATCGGCCGTTTTCTCGGCAAAGGCATGCACGGCCATTGCGACCGCGTGCGCGCGGCCAGCGAAAAAAAATTCGGCGCAAAAAAAATGGCGGAGTTATTTCCGGATGAAGCCTATCAATTGACGCATAATGCTTTGTTCCCTTTTAATTGCATGCACATTGAAAACCTGGGCGGCGACATTGGCGCGCCGGAGCTGCAAAACCGCCGGCTCACGCTCGGATGTTTTCCCTGGAAATTCAAAGGCGGTGAGGCGGCATTCGCGCGCGCGGTGGCGTTTGTGGAAGATTGAACAAAAGAATTGCTTGAATTGAATTACGGTGTTTCTATTTGGATGAATAGGGCTCCCTGCTTATTGTCATCTGGAAGAATCAGACTGTGTGAAAACGCTCGAATTTGTCATTGCGAGCGGAGCGAAGCAATCTCTAACTCCAATACGCACCCGCACCGGGATTGCTTCGCTCCGCTCGCAATGACGTTTCCACACAATCTGAATCTTTTTAAGCTGCTAACGGGCGCCTCGGAAATGGAAGCGGTGCAATCAGCATAAAAAGATTCCTTCGGAATGACAAAAAAAATTAAATTTCTTTCACGCAAACCGTGAACGCTCTAATCTCGTTAAGGGATGTAGATGTTCGCTTCCCTGGCCGCTGGCTTTGTTGTGTTGTTGCACGCGCTGTTCATTCTATTCGTCGTGTTCGGCGGCCTGCTGGTTTTGAAATGGCCCAAGGTCGCGTGGTTCCATATTCCGGCTGCGGTTTGGGGCACGCTGATTGAGTTTTGTGGATGGATTTGCCCGCTGACACCGCTGGAAAATATGTTGCGGCGCGCCGGCGATAGCAACACGTATTCCGGCGGATTTATTGACAACTACCTCATGCCCATCATTTACCCGCCCGGCTTGACACGCGAAACGCAATGGATTCTCGGCGCAGCGGTGGCGTTGTTGAACATAGTTGTTTACGGCATATGGGCCGCGCGCCGAAAGAAAATTGCTTCCACTGAGTTGCGCTGAAAGTACTTCCAAGTAACATGTCATTCTGTAAGAATCTTTTGAAGGACAAGCACTGTGCTTAATGCTCAAAAAGATCTTCACAAGATGACATGAAAAGTTACTTGCCCAAGGAGCTCTCAATCGGGAGAAAGAAGCTGAATAAAGGGCAGCAATCGCAGGTTCGAACCGGGTGTTGCGCGGCGGCAACTGGAACAGCAATGCGCAGAACTGCCGCTCCGCGAATCGCAACAGGAACAACCCCGACAACCGGAACAACAACATTGGCTTCCGCTTGGTGTTCGTCCCGTAGCTCATAGGTAAAGTCGGACGACTGCCGCTGAACAGATTGCTGTCCCGTTCGTTCCGCCACGGCGGAACGACAAATAGCACCACAAAATGCCCGGCGCTGGTAGGGCAAATGGATTTTTGCTTCGATGGCTCCGGGCATTGTTTTAAAAAGCGTAACTCCGCTAGGAGTGGGATGTTTATAGAATAATCTGCCTTTGATCTTTTAACTCCGTTAGGAAGTGGAATGTTTATAGCCAAACGATCAACAAACGATGAAACCTCTTTATGGACAATATTCTTGAACCCCTCATTGCATTTTTAATCGATCCATTGGCCGGCTTTTTTCAGTTGATGGGATTCACTGAAGACGTGAGCAAGGCGTTCTCTGCGGCGCTGATGGCCCTGCTCGTTTGGCTGGCCGGCGTCTGGCTGAAAAAAGGGCAGAAAAAGCTGAAAAACGACAAAACCGCCAGAGATTTAAAACCCGAATTTGATTATTTGACCATCAAAGGGTTGCGCGATATTTTTATTCCCACCCGTTATGCGCGGATCAGCCCCAACCGCTATGACAATCCGCACGAAGCGCACAAACACGATGATCCGCAAAAGCTCATTCCTTTCATGATCAAAAAGTCATTCAATGAACGAGTTGAAAGTGAAAAGTTTTATCTGATATTGGCCGACTCCGGCATGGGTAAAACCGCCTTCATGGTAAATTTGTATATGACCTGGCATTCCTTTTTCAATTGGCGGCGGCGGCAAAATCAGCACATGAAATTATTCCGGTTTCAGCCGCCCGATATTGACAACCCGGTCGATATTATCGACCGAATTAAAGCGATCAAGGAGGAGGAAGCGAAAAACACGATCTTATTGCTCGATGGCCTGGATGAAGATCCTTATATTTTGTCGAAAGATCCCAATATCTCCGATGAGGAAGCCTTTGTCGCCCGGCTGAATAAGATTGCCGGCAATACGCGTCGTTTTTGCGACGTGGTCATTACCTGCCGCACGCAATATTTTCCTCAGGAGGAATTGCAGAATTACGAGCTTAACATTCGCAAGCCCGATCGGGGATTTTTTAAATTGAACAAATATTATTTGTTCCCATTTTCCGACAAGGAAGTCGAAAAGTATTTGAACAAGAAATATGGCCGGCTCAAATTTTGGAATTGGCCGAAAAAGGAGAAAGCCAAAGAGCTCGTTAAAAATTCGCACAAGCTCATGTCGCGGCCGATGCTGCTGTCTTATTTGGACGATTTGGTGATGGAAGAAAAAATTTACCGGTTCAGCTATCAAATTTATGAAACATTGATTGAAAAATGGCTGATCCGGGAAAGTGAAAAATGGCGAAGAAGCGCCGAGCAGGAACAGTTTAGAATGAATCTGCGCCAATCGGCGCGTGAGACTGCGCTGCTGATCTACCAAAACTGGCAATCGAAAGGGGGGTTGTTTCTTTCGAAAGCCGACGCCGTGGAAATTCCGCATCCAATCGAGCTGAAACCCCATGAAGTAAAAGGCAAATCCCTGCTGACCTGCGATCCTTTATTGAATTGGAAATTTGCCCACAAATCCATTCTGGAATATTTTTTGGCCAAAGAGTGTGTCGACAATTGGCCGTTTGCGTTTAGGTTTAATTTTGCCGGCATGGACATGGCAAAACATTTCTATATGGAAATGGCGCCGGTTTTTAATGCGATAAATTTTGTGAAAGTTGAAGGCGGAACGTTTCAAATGGGCGACGAAAAGGGCGATTTAGGCGACGCCTGCCGGCCGGTTCATCAAGTCACAGTCTCTGATTTTTATATCGGCAAAACGCCCGTCATCCAAAAACTGTGGCGTGATATTATGGGCAGCAATCCCTCCCATTTTAAAGATTGTGCTGATTGCCCGGTTGAAACTGTCAGTTGGAACGAGGCGCAGGCATTCATTGATAAACTGAATAAAAAAACCGGAATGAAATTTCGTTTGCCCACCGAAGCCGAATGGGAATATGCCGCTCGCGGCGGACATAAATCTACGGCCTCAAGCTTGTATGCCGGCAGCAATAATTTGGAGGAAGTGGGTTGGTATGATAAAAATTCACAGAGGAAAACTCATCCGGTCGCCACGAAAAACCCGAATGAATTG
>Ga0247727_10000496_pt1 | contig 95597 bp, 80 predicted proteins | sample WisWelCaveWW1625_FD_202498 | JGI IMG/M metagenome (GOLD analysis project Ga0247727, IMG submission 202498) | Biofilm microbial communities from Wishing Well Cave, Virginia, United States - WW16-25 | ecosystem: Environmental > Aquatic > Deep subsurface > Groundwater > Cave microbial mat | place...
GCGCGTTCGGCTGTTTGATAGCATGGACTTTTCCCATGCTATTTTAATCTAGAAAGATTTTTGAAAAAAACTAGACTGAACGTTTGTCCTCTAGTTTGATTGATTTCTTAGCTTGACACGTATGGCCGAGACGGGAAAATTGGTGAAGAAAATTTACGGCCACGAAAATAAAATTAATTCGATCGCATTTCATCCGCAGGGCCATAAATTCGTCACCGCCTCAACCGATCAGTCGATTCGAATTTGGAACAAGAATTACGCCGCGGAATTTTCCGACCCAGCCGGCCGCAGCAAAGAGATTTATGCTTTTCCATTGAGCCGTGACGGCTCACAATTGGCGACCAGCGGCCCGGAAGCGACGATCAGCATTTGGAACACCAGTTCCGGCGCCGTGACCAAAAACTTCAAAGGTTTAAAAGAACTGATCAACGCCGCAGCTTTCAACGCGGATGCTTCGCTGTTGGTGGCTTGCAATTGGGACACCCTTGTAAAAATTTTCAATGTTAAAACCGGCGAAGTGTATCGCGAGCTGCGCGGTCTCGAAGGCGGTAGCAGCAGTTGCGCATTTAGTCCGGATGGCAAATTCGTCGCGTCGGCGTCGCGAAGAAAATTTGCTTTTGTCTGGAACATCGAAACCGGCGCGTTGCTGCACGAATTGAAAGGCCACGCGCAACGGGTTTGGACGACAGCTTTTTCACCGGATGGCAGCCGGCTCGCCACCGACTCGGCGGATTTGACCGTCCGCGTATGGGATGTTGAGCGCGGCGCGGCGATCGCGACTTTCGCAGACTTCACGAATCCGGTTTATAATCTCGTTTTCACCCCCGACGGCACGCGACTGATCGCCAATTCAAGCGGAACGGAGATCGTGGTGTATGACGCCGTGCCGTATGCGGAACGCGTGCGGCAAAAAAACGCGCCTGAGCCTGAGAATTAATTCTCAGGCTCAAAGCGCAAATCGGCTCAAGCCGATTGCGTATTTTGCAAATAATCGAGTCCACTTCAGTGGACTTCAGCTATGAGACACGAATTTGAATTCGTGGCGGAACGGAGGAAAAAAAGTGCGCAACAAAAGCGTCTTATTTTACAAACTCGGCAGTTATTTTTTGATCATCTTCGCGCTCGTACACACGCTCAGTTTTTTCACCAATCCGGCCGATCTGATGACGAACGAAGAAGACAAACGCGTGTGGCAGCTCATTCAAACCCACGTCTTCAATATCGGCGGCTTCTCAACCACGACGAAGGCGCTGTTCAGGGGTTTTAATCTTTATCTCGAAATCTTGACTTTGTTTGCCGGCCTGCTGAACGTTTTGACGGCTCGGCATCACGCCGGCAATCCGGCGTTTCTCAAAATCATGGCCGGCGTGAATCTAGTGATGGTCGGTTTGGTGGTGATCGTCACCGCGATTTTCTTCCATCTGCCGCCGCTGATTTTGTTCGGCCTGAGCTGGGTGTTTTTTCTTTTAGCATTTATTGGGCTCAGAAAATCCGCTTAATTGAAAAGTAAATTTTAGATTGCAAATTTACAATTTAAAATTTATAATACAATTGAACAGGCCTCCGTTTTAACCGTCACTCTCATGTAATCAACGATTGGTTATTGGCAGTCTATCCCACTTTTTCAGTCATCACCGTGAAATCTTTGCATGCCGTAACTCCGCTTTGGGAATCACCTTCGTTAAGCGCGATCATGAACGCGCCGGTTTTTTTGAAAATGGAAGCGTTGCAACCCATCGGCTCGTTCAAGATTCGCGGCGTCGGCAAAGCTTGCCAGGATCATTGGCAAATAGGGGCGCGGCGTTTCGTCTGCGCGTCTGGCGGCAATGCCGGTTACGCCGTTGCCTATGCCGGACGGCAACTCGGCGCCGAAGTGACCATTGTTGTTCCAAAGGCTGCTTCAGTTTGGATTCAAGACCTTCTGCGACGTGAGGGCGCTACAGTTATCGTTCACGGCGAGGCGTGGGACGATGCGCATATTTACGCCACGAAATTGGCCGCGCGTGAAAACGCCGCGTATATTCATCCGTTTGATGATCCGCGCATCTGGCAGGGCCATGCGTCGATCATTCAAGAAATTGCCGCAGAGAAAATCAAGCCCGGCGCTATCGTGGTTTCGGTCGGCGGCGGTGGTTTGCTCTGCGGGTTGCTGGAAGGCTTGCACCAAATCGGCTGGAAAGGCGTTCCGATGCTTGCCGTTGAAACGGAGGGCGCGGCTTCGTTCGCCGCCTCGGTGCAGGCGGACCGGCTCATCACGCTGGCGCGCATCACGTCCATCGCAACGACACTCGGTGCGCGAACTGTCGCCGCCGAAGCACTGGCGTGGACCAAGCGGCATCCGATCACGCCGTGGATTGTTTCCGACCGCGCCGCCGTGAATGCCTGCCAGCGTTTTGCCGACGAGCATCGCGTGTTGGTGGAACCGGCCTGCGGCGCGGCGCTCGCGGCGGTTTATGAGAACGCCAAACCGCTGCAAGGCCTGGCGCCGATCATCGTCATCGTGTGCGGCGGCGCGGGCGTGAATCGCGCACTATTGGAAGAATGGAATCGCAAAGTCGAATAGAAATTCTTTTGCAACGTTCAAAGCTTTTTTGCTTTGATACTGTCCCACATGTCCTGGCCTTTCCCCCCGCAAAGTCCTTGCTTTTTTGACAAAGATTTCACTTGTTAGTGCAGAGCCTTCTCAGCAAGCAGCGCAAATCTTGCGCTGGCAACAAAAATTTGTGCCTGTGCCAGCAGTGGCGCGACTTTTGTAAAAGTTGGTTCATTAAAGCAAATTGGAGTCTCGTGCACATGAAGTTGTGGAACAAAATGCTTGGGCTGATCTTCGGCGTGTTGCCGGCGTTCATGCTCAATGCCCAACATCTCGACATTTCAAAAAACGCCAATTTTTCGACGGCGGACAATACGTTCACTTTCAATGAAACGCTTTATGCCCGCGTCACCGCGCCGCAGCTTGATTTCAACAATTTGGATAAAAACGAGTACCGCCTCAAATCCATCAACTATAATGATGAAGTAAAAGGCGTCTTCACCAATAACCGCAACACCACCTACACCGTCGCTGTGGCGCTGGCGGCGTTGAACCAGGCCGAGAACAATTGGGAATTTCGCGTTGAACTGAAAGATAAGACAGGCAATGAATTTAAAACCGAGATCACGATCACGATTTTAAAAACGCTGCCGCCGGTGATCATCGAGCTGGAAGATAAAATTGCCGCGCTCACCGGCAGCTCGTTAACGCTTTCCGGCAAAGCGGTTCTGATTGACGCCGCCACCGTGGTCACCGAATTTGGCCAGCCGCTCAAATTCAGCGATCTGCAACTGGATTGGAAAGTGCGGGTGCGCGCCGAGCAGCGCACCGCTAATTTGCTGTGGGCACTGACCATCGACGTGCTGGAGCGTACGGCCACGACGCCGGTGATCGCGCGCGAGCGGCTTGCCAATCTGCAGGATTCGGTGATGATCGTGAACAACATCAAATTCCGGATCACGGCAAACACCGCGCTGCAAGATAAAAACGGCGTCGCCCTTCCATTAACCGGCTTTCGTATCGGCATGTTCGTGGAAGCGCGCGGCGCGATGCAACCGGCCGGCAACCTCACCGCGAATCTCGTCAAAATTGAAGACGATAATTTTCTGAACCAAGAGATCGAATTTACCGGCGTTGTCAATGCGAAATTTTCGCGGCCGCCGCTGCCGGACTCGATTCGGATCAACGGCGAGTTTTTTGATGTGGACGGCCTAACCGAGCTGCGCGGTTTTAGCGGCGAGTCGATTCTGTTGGCGGACATTCGGCCCGGCGAAAATATTCAAATCACCGCGCTGACGCGACAGAACCGTCCCGCGCTGGCTTTGCGCCTGAAACGCCGGTTGCTCATCAGCGGCGACGTGGAAGTCAAGGGGCGCATCGAGCAACTGCAAACCAATTCGCTGCGCGTCGGCAGCGTCGATTTTTTGCGCGGCGCCAACACCATCGTTCTCGATGATGAAAATTTATTTATTCCTTATACGGCGTTGCGCGTCGGGCTGACTGTGGAAATCGCCGCCAATCGGCAAACGAACGGCAGCTTGCTCGCGGCGATCATAAAAATTGAAGACGACGAAAACGATGAAATCGCATTGACCGGCGCCGTCAAAGCGCGGACCGACACAAGCATCGCCGTCGCGGGGTTTGTGTTTCGGGTGAATACGGCGACGGCGGTGTTGGACGAGAATCGTCTGCCGGTTCCATTTTCCAGATTGTTTGCCGGGCAGTTGGTGGAAATTCGCGGCGACCGGCGCTTCGACGGCTCGTTGCTCGCGACGGCGATTCGTCTCGAAGATCGTTTGCAGCCAAATGAAATTGAATGGCGCGGCCCGATCGCGCGACTCACCGGCAGCGTCGTGCGCCTCACCGATCTCGATTTTACGGTCAGCGCCGCGACGACAATTCTTGATTTGAACGGTGCGCCTGTTCCATTCACGCAGCTCACCGTTGGCGCGATTATCGAAATGCGCGCGCGGCTGATCGGCGGCTTTTGGCAAGCGTCAAAAATTAAAATGGAAACGGCGGTGACCAATACGGTCGCCTTGATTGGCGCGATTGACAGCGTTGGCGCCAACTTTTTTTTCGCGCTGCGGCTAGCGGTGAAAAAAACGGATCGCACGATTTTACGCGGCGTCAACAACGAGGCCATCAGCTTGGCGAGTTTGCGCGTCAACGACGTGGTGGAAGTTTTAGCCGAGCAGCTCGCCGATCATTCTTTGCAGGCGCTGCGGATAAAACGCGTCACCGCAAATGCGCGCGATCTCGAAGTGCGCGGCAAAATTTTTTCACGGACTGCCGCCGCGATCACCGTGGCGGCGGTCGCTTTCACGATTGACGGGGCGACGACGTTTTTGAATGCCGCGAATCAGCCGATTCCGCCGGCGGATTTTCGCAATGGGCACCTCGCCGCGGTAAAAGGCAGCCGGCAAATCAACGGCGTTTTTGTGGCCAATCAAATTCAATTGCAGGAGCAGCGCGAGCTGATCGGCGTCGTCAATGAAGTGGCAGCCGGCGTCATCAAACTCAGCAACCTGTCGCAAGCGGTTCGCGTCGCGTCGTTTTTTATCGATGAACAAAATACGCCGGTTACCGCCGCCGACATTAAAATTCAGCATCAAGTGCGCGTGCTGGCCAATGCCGTGAATGGCGCGTGGGAAATTATTCTGTTGCAAATTCTTTTTCTGAACACCTCTTCGACCGCTGTCGCGCAACCATCTTTCTCCCCGCCACAGGCCTTGACGCTGGCACAGAATTTTCCCAATCCATTTTTTAGCAACGGCAGCAGCACCGCCATTCGTTTTGCGTTGCCGGAGGCCGGCGAAATTTCCTTGACCATTTACAACGCGCTCGGGCAGAAAATTCGCGCGCTCGCCGGCGGCCGTTTTCTTGCCGGCAGCTACAAGCGGGTTTGGGATGGCCGCAACGACGCCGGCCTCCGCGTCGCCTCGGGAATTTATTTTTATCGCCTGCAGGCGGGAGAGCGTCTCGAGCAGCGACAGTTATTGCTGCTCAGATAAAATTTTCTTTGACTTTTCTGATCTTAATTTTTTTACATTCTCGCAGTGCCGCAAGGAATGAATTCGGTGAACGCGAAAATCGGGTGGAAAAGTGTTGAAGGACGTTAAATTGGGCAGCCGCCAAGTTCGGCCGATTTTGCAAAGTGTGAAAATTGGAAGGCCCGAGTCTACCTATGGATACGTGTAGGTAGGCCCGGGCTTTTTGTTTTTATTCAACAGCTAACGAGGTGCAGCATGATTCGTATGCGTAATTTTAACTGCCTGATGACCTATAGAATCATAGTCATTGTAGTGGGTAAACTGTTGCTATCAATCACAACTTTTTTTTCTCCTGTTTTCAATAAATTGTGAAAGAGCGCCGAATCAACCGAATAAAGATGGGTTAACGATTGAGCTATTGCCACAAATTCTCAAACTGGCAACTACCGATACGGTTAGACTTAGTGTTACAGTAAAGAATACGACGGGAGAAATCCTTACGGGCAAGGCTGTAAAATGGAAAATCAGCGATACCACGATCATCAGGTATTTAGGCGACGGGGTGATTCGAGGCATCAAAGAAGGCCAGGCTTATAGTGCGAGTGGAAATTGAGAAAAGCAAGGCTGAAGCATCCGTACAGATATTTGATTTTTTAGGGCGCGCGGTTTTACAAAATCAAATCGACCACAGCGCGATCAAAATTGATTATTTTCCGCTGGGCGCGACACAAGTACAAAGTTACTTACCGACAAACAGTTCAGGCTTTTTTATTCTTCCCCGTTTGAGTGATGGATTTTGGGTGGTTGCGGCAAATTATGCCTATTACAAAGGTGTGGCTGATACGATTAAAGTTGTTAATGGTAAGCCTGAGGATCCTCTTGTCTATATGCTGCTACCTCAACAAATTGAATTCGAAGTTATTTTGGATAAGTCCGCCTATAGCATAAACGATACAGTGTGGGTAGCTTTCAAAGCGACTAACCTGAGTTCGGATTCGGTTCTTAATATTCGAACCGGCACTTATCCGGCATTTGTGAACGCAGTGGCATTCACCAGGCAAATGGCCCCAGTGCTGGCTTCGAGCTGGGACTATGTCATTTTGTCGATGGGACAACCTGCCGTAGATCAGCGGCGGATTAATGCCAATCAAACTATTTTTGAGAATCCTCCGCACAGTTATGATCGAAACAAAGGTTTGTATCTCGATCTTCCCAAATTATACAAAGATGGCGCCATCAAGATTGGCGAAACGTATCGAGTCTATGCGGCTTATCCCGCCAGCCAGTCGTATTCTCGTGAATACTTTGTTTTTCCCTCAAGCTATGGGCGTATCCCTTATTCGCAACTGTTCAGTTGGTCCCTTTATAAAAAGCTGAAGTATCATACAATAAAAATTATGAGTTGACGGTATGAAAACAGATTTTAGCAAAGCTTTAATGCTAATTTTCTTGTAAAGATAAGAGATAAGAAAAAATTTTCCTTGATTTTTCTGATCTTAATTTCTATATTCCCCTCGCGCCGACAGGAATAAAGTATCATCAACCCGGACAGGCGGTAGAAATGTTAGGATTGATCATTAGCCTGCTTTGGCAGGACGGTTTTGTCAGAAAATTGCAAGGCCCGAGTACACCCTGAAGAAGTGTGCGTGGGCTTTTTTGTTTTTTAGCCATAGTGAGAACTCCATTGCTTAACAAACGATTAATATTTCTCTTTATTGTGAGATTGCTTTGGCCACTGCTTTTTCTACAGCAAAAGGATTTGTGCGCTCAAGGCTGGCAGTGGCAAAATCCACTGCCGTTCGGAAATCCGCTTTACGGGATTGATTTTGTGGACAGTTTGAATGGATGGTTTGCTGGTAGTGCGGGCATGGTTTTGCACACATCAGATGGCGGAAAAATCTGGACAATTCAACGAACAGGACAAACAAACGCTTTTCTTCAAAGCGTCGACTTTATTGATTTAAAGGAAGGTTGGGTCGCGGGGCAACTTTCCGGCGGCGATGGAATTATCATGCACACCAGCAATGGCGGTTATAATTGGGAAGTCCAGTTGGTGGATACGGTCGGTGATTTTCAGGTCATCACATTTATTGACAAAAAGCACGGATGGGCCGGTGGACAGACGAGCGGAATTTGGTATACAACCAATGGCGGCAAAAGCTGGACAGGTGGTTCGGTTGTTGTTCCGTGGTATGTTTTGTCCATCACCTTTCTTGATTCACTTCGCGGTTGGGCCGATGGAACTGCCATGCCTTTATTATACACTACTGATGGGGGGCGCATGTGGACTCCCCATCCCATCGTAACCAACAGCAGAAAAATATTCTTTGCCGATTCTCTTCATGGTTGGATTTTGTCAGGAACGCGAGGAGGAATTTGGCGTACTCTTGATGGTGGCAAAAACTGGGTTTTCAATTCTGAACCTAACTTAAACGCAGGGAATTTCATTGACATTTTCTTCGTCGATTCTTTGACAGGGTATATAACTCACGAATCAGGAACTTATGGCAGCAATGACGGTGGCATAAGCTGGCAAAAGCGTTCATCGGAGGCGGCTCACGACCTATTTTTCACGCGCAAAGATTTTGGATGGGGGGTAAATATATCTGAGCGGGGGTTGAATCTAAGGAATTTGGTTCACACTTCCGATAGTGGAAAGACCTGGCTTTCCGACCCCAGGACTGTTACTAACAAGACACTTTTAGGAGTGGATTTCATCAATGCAAAAATTGGTTGGGCTGCCGGCAATAGCGGGCTGATCCTTCATACGAAGGATGGTGGAGCGACGTGGTTACAACAAATCAGCGGCACAGGCTCGCGTTTAGGAGATGTTTTCTTTCTCAATGATAAGCAAGGTTGGTGCGTGGGAGTTTCGGGAACGATTCTGCAGACGAGCGATGGAGGTATCACCTGGCAAAAACAGCAAAGCAACACCGAATTTGGGTTTAGTGCAGTAACTTTCACGGATTCTTTAAGCGGGTGGGTTGTCGGAGGCGGGGTTTCACAAAATGCCATCGTCGGAATTATTTTGCGCACGAAAGATGGCGGGAAGAGGTGGAACGACATAACGCCAGGTCTTATCCCCACGCTCGATGACGTGGTTTTTGTTGACACCTTAAAAGGTTGGGTTGCAGCAGGTGGAGGCAGTGCTTTAGATGCCGGCGCTATTCTGCACACTGCCGACGGCGGCGATCACTGGACTTTTCAAATATTAGATTACAACTCTGCATTTCAGTCTATCGCTTTTGTTGATTCGTTGACCGGCTGGACCGCCGGATATTATCAAAATCAAGCCGCCATTCTTTCGACTTCCGATGGCGGCAAACATTGGCAAGTCCATAAGAACGGCCTATTCTGGGCCATCGCGTTTGTGGACAAGCTTAACGGTTGGGGCGCGGCCTCTGGCGGTATCTATCGCACCACGGATGGCGGCAACACCTGGTTGGAACAAGATCATCTTACTTCCCGCACTTTTTCAGCGATTGATTTTGTTGATCGGTTCAATGGTTGGGCAGTTGGAGATCTTGGCATGATCGTGCGCACCACAAACGGCGGCGTCACCTTCGTTGAACGCACACCTGAAATTACAGATATTCCAGCAGATTTTATTCTCTATCCGAATTATCCGAATCCTTTTAATCCCGCAACGCAGATTCGCTTTGACCTTTATCGTTCCAATACCTACGTCCAGCTTGTTATTTTTGATATATTAGGAAGAGAGGTGGTAAAGCTCGTCGATCAAAGACTAAGTGTTGGGCAGCATCAAGCGATCTGGAACGGGAAAGATGCCAAAGGCGGAAAAATGCCCAGCGGAATTTATTTTTATCGGTTGTCTTCTGAACGTTTCGTTCAGACTAAAAAAATGATTTTGTTTCAATGAACCTTAACGCAGATGGAGGTATAGTATGCAAAAGGCAAGATGCGATATCCGAATTATTGTCGCTCTTTTTGTGACGACGGTAATCTTCGTCGGCATGAAAGCTTCTGTGCTTTGGGGGCAACAAATTGTTGCCCCACGAATTTACTCAGAAGCATCAATCGTTATGGAGAATGGCGTAAAAAAATCGCAGTTTTTGAACGTGAAATTCAAGCAAAATATTTTGCCGTTGGCGGCTGGAATTCGCAAGGCATCTCTTACTGATTTTGCGCCATCTTTTTTCAATCTGAAGTCGTATTTTTTAGGGTTAGAACGGCGCTATGGCAGTGTCGTTTTTCATAAAAAGATTCCCAGCGCGGTATGGGGAGATGTATGGCGCAGAAATAGAAGAACAGGCCAGTGGGCACAAACCTCTGATATGTCTCAACTTTTTATTATGCAATTTACTCAAATGGCGCCGATTGATTCTTTGGTTGCCGAGCTTGAAAAATTTAATGAAGTGGAATATGCCTATCAACCAATTCAAGTCATGCCTTTGGTTGATCCCAACGATCCTTGTTATAATACCATTACTCAGTTATAATACCATTACTCAGTGTGCAACTTCTTCGGTGGCCAGTGATCAATGGAATTTAAAAAGAATTAAAGCCTCCCAAGCCTGGGACATTAGCCAGGGAAGCAACAGTATTCTTGCGGCTTTTTTTGATCCAGAGGGCTACAATCGAAATCATCCGGACTTAACCACGAAGTTTGATGGAGGCGATTTGGTATCCGGTAGCGGACAGCATGGAACGGAAACTGCAGGTATGTTGGCTGCTGCTACGAATAATTCAGTCGGCATTGCGAGCCTTGGTTGGAATATTATGATGAGACCTTATTTTTTTCAAGATCGTAATTATGAGGGTATAAGTGACCAGAATAGTTTGGTATTTGACATTCACGAAGCCACGATTGCTCAAAATCCAGATGTCGATATTATTAATTTGAGCATTCTGACCCTTGAAACAGTGGCGCCCCCAGGTGGCGGTAGTGGATCGTGTGAGAAACCGAAAAATTACAATGAAGTGAGTGATGAAATAGCAATCGCTATTGCAAGTGGCATCATTGTGGTTGCTGGAACAGGCAATACAGATTTGAATGCTACAAAACCTGCTTGTTCGAGTTTATTTCCCTTTGTAGCTTGGCCAGCATCAAGCGACAATGTCATTGGCGTTACTGCTACAGATATCAATGATAACCATGCACCAAATTACAATTACGAAGGACCTGCAGCAGACGAGTTTATTGATATGGCTGCACCAGCCTATCAGATTGTAACAACTTCGGGTAATGGCTATGGTGAAAAGAGCGGCTCTTCGTTCGCAGCGCCTCAAGTTTCAGCTCTCGTTGGCCTCATGCTTTCGCTGAACAGTGGATTAACTTCCACAAATGTCTGGGACATTCTAACCAATACAGCAGAAAAGGTAGGTCAAGATTCTTACACTAACGGCCGCAATAGTCACCTCGGCTACGGTCGCATCAACGCCTACCAAGCCCTTTTACTCACCCACGCCTATTCCAACAAATCGATGTCATCTGGCGCTACGGCTTTCAATAATGGCCGGCGAATTGTTAAAGACGGCACCGGCAAATATCATCTCGTCTTCGAATCCGGCATCACTTCCAGTGGCAACATACTCAGTGAAATTTTTTATCGCCGTTCCAATGTCGGCGGCACAAGCTGGGATTCACCGATCCGCCTTAGCGCCGGCAATGAGCAAAACCGCTATCCCTGCATTGCCGAGCGCAATGGCATTCTCTACGTCATCTGGCAGCGCAAGAACGGCAGCACCCACGACATTTACTTCGCAACCAGTCAGGATGGCGGCACAACATGGTCAAACTACGTTTTGGCTTCCACTGCGCTGACGGCTGATCCGCTGCCGGTTATTCAGGCCGGCGTTACGACCAATTTTTCACTCATGACCATTTATCGCAGCAACAGCGGCGGCACGACCAGGCTCGTCGCCCGTCGCACAACGAGTGTCAATCCGGCATTGGCCGACTGGAGCGCAGAAACCACGGTGCCCAGCACCGGCGCGAACGACTTCAGCCCGACGATGGCCTCGACGCAAAACTATTGGGGACAAGATGCAAATTTTGGCGTTGCTTATGCCACAACCAGCGGCATAATTCAGTATCGTTATTATCAACATGCCACCGGCGGTTGGAGCTCGACGCAATTCAATCTTTCTGCGATCGTGCCGGGAAGCAATCTGACGCATAAAGAGCCTTCACTCGCTAATGCCGGGGCCGGTTTTTATGACGTCCACGTGGCGTGGCATCGCGTCATCGGTTCCGGCTCGAGCAATTATGATCATGCCATTATTTACCGCAAGTCCAACGGCTTTGATAATTGGCCGAACGCCTATACGCAACTTTACTACGAACAGCAACAGTTTCCCTCGATTACGGCGCTGCCCTCGGGCCAAGTGAACGTGCTTTTTCAGCTCACCAGTGTGGAGCAGGTTTATAAACAAAATTATAATGGGTTTTACTGGGGCTCGCCCGTATTCGTGTCGTCAGGAAAGCATCCTTCGGTTTCCACCGGCAGTTCCTCGACAAAATACGTGTGGACGAGCGCCGGTGCAACCGCGCCGTACAGCATTTCGTTAAGTTCGGAAACATTGAGCAAACTCAATTCCAACTCCTTGCCATATTATTCGCGCTCGATGGCTTGGCTGGATCATTCCGGCGCGTATTTGGAAGTCATCGTTCATCAGCTCGGCGTGAAGTTAAAAGATGGAACCGAGCAGAAATTCGAGTTCACACCCACTTATGAAGATTCCATTCCGATTACACCGGCCAATTCATGGGAATGGCTGGCTGCTGCGCCGACGCTTTTGCCGGCTGCCGCGGAAAGCCTGATCGTCGATTACACCGTCGCCGCATCAGTATTGGAAAAAGTTGTGATCGGATCCGGCGGCAATCGTTATGTCAATATCGACCTCACTAACGCCAGTGGACAGAAATTGGCTTCATTAACGGGTTTGCAGTTGCCTGCTTCCGGTTCGATTGCCAAAACGACACGCCGTCTGGCGATGGCTTTGAATGGGCGGGGCATTCCGTTGAACTCAGCGTCATTACAAGCTAATGTGAACGTGCAAGGGATGGCGTCAAAGTCGGGGACGTTTGCCAGCCTGGGGCATATCTATGATTTTACGAAACTGGGGCCGCAAAACTTATCAAGGCCGGCGAATTCAAACAATGGCTTTGCGTCGAAAACTACGGTTCTTTTCGAAAATTACCCCGATCCGTTTAACCCGGAAACCGCCATCAAATATCAAATTCCCGAGGCCTCACGCGTCACGTTGAAAATTTATAACGTCGTCGGCCAGGAAGTCCGCACGTTGGTCGATCGTTTTCAAAACGCCGGAACATACGAAATCCGTTGGGATGGTAAAGACGGTTCCGGCCGCATCGTTCCTTCGGGCGTTTATCTCTATCGCATGCAGGCCGGAGAATTTTTCGAGATCAAAAAAATGACGTTGCTTCGCTAAAACGTTACATCGATATAACAACGGCACGGCGAGGGCGAAAAGTTCTCGCCGCTTTTGTTTTTGTAACCTCCTTTCACCAGTCTTGACTTTTCCGCCGGATTTCCCTATCTTGTGAGGTTAAATTTTCTAACCCATTCAGGAACGAATTTATGATGCAGAAATTTTGGGTGAGCCTCTTTTTTTTAGTTTATCTTTTTTGTAATTTTGCCGCAGCGCAGGATCGCGGTTTCGGCCTGGGTATCGTGGCTGGTGAACCGACCGGCATCAGTTTGAAGAACTGGCAGGGAAGAACCGTCGCGCTTGATGCGGCCGTCGCGTGGTCGTTTGCCGGCGACGGTTTTATTCAACTGCACGGCGATTATCTCTCGCACAATTTTTCACTGCTCAAAGTTGAAAAAGGGCAACTGCCGTTTTATTACGGCATTGGCGGCCGCCTCAAGCTCATCAATATCGACGATAAAAGAGATGAGCGCGACGATAAAACCCGCCTCGGCGTCCGCATTCCGCTCGGTTTCGCTTACCTGTTTGAAAAAGTGACGCTCGACCTTTTTGTCGAAGTCGTGCCGGTGCTCGATCTGGTTCCCGAAACCGAATTTGATTTGAATGCGGCGATCGGCCTGCGGTATTTTTTTGCAAAATAATTTGATGCTTTTGGCGGGAAATATTTGTATTTTGTTAAATTGCTTTTTGGCAAAAATAATCGAGGCGTCGTGGTACGGCAGTTTATCATTCTAACAAAGAAAAGAAAGGAATAGCGATGTTGTTTCGCTCAACCGCAGCAATTCTATTCATGGGCTTGTTAGCCTGCCAGGGAAATTCGGAGAAAAAAATAACGCTGGAAACGCACCAACAGAAAGTCAGTTACAGCATCGGCATGGATATTGGAAAAAACCTCAAACAAAATGAAATCGACGTCGAGATGGAGGCGCTGGCGCGCGGCATCAAAGACGCCTTTGCGGACAGCAGCGTCAAGCCGTTGCTGACCGCGGCGCAAATCGAAGAAACCATGCAGAAGTTTCAGCAGGACATGATGGCCAAACAAAACGAGAAAACGAACGCCATGTCCAGCAAAAATAAAAATGCCGGCGACGCGTTTTTGGCGGAGAATGCAAAAAAAGAGGGTGTGGTTGTGCTGCCCAGCGGTTTGCAATATAAAATTATCAAAGCCGGCAACGGCCCGAAACCGAAAGCCACCGACGAAGTGACGACGCATTATCGCGGCACGCTGATTGACGGCACCGAATTTGAAAGCTCTTACAAACGCGGCCAACCGACCAGCTATCCGGTCAACGGCTTCATTGCCGGCTGGACCGAAGCCTTGCAGCTCATGCCGGTCGGCTCGAAATGGCAATTGTTTATTCCCTCCAACCTCGCGTATGGCGAGCGCGGCAACGGCAGCGCCATCGGCCCGAACGCCGCGTTGATTTTTGACCTTGAACTGATCTCGATTAAATAGTTCGCTCCGGAGTGTCAAGCTTAAGCTTGACACTTCGAAATTGGTTTAAAAGCTCACATGAACGCCTTGCCAAATTTTTCCTCTCGTTGGTTCTTCTTATTTTTTGTCCCCGTGTTTTTTTTAGCTCACGGCCTGCCGGTCAAGTCAGCATCTATGAAAAAAAGAACTTTGCGCGCTGATCCGCTCGATCAATTTTATTCAACAAAAAAATTAGGCTTTAATCGTGAGGGCGCGCAGTCCACTTTTCGTATTTTCGCGCCGCGCGCGACCGCCGTGCAATTGGCGCTTTTTGATCGGCACGACGCCGAAACCGGGCGCGAGTTTCCCATGCAACGCGACGCCGACGGCGTGTGGGAATTTTTTTCCACCGAAAATCTAACGGGAAAATTTTACGGCTATCGCGTCATCGGGCCGCGCGGTTCAGGCGAAATTTTCAATGATCGCCTCGTCATTGCCGATCCCTATTCACGCGCCGTCGCGACGAAGAATCACTACACCCATCCGGCCAAATCCCTGATTCTGCCGGACGAAAGTTTTAATTGGGAAGGCGACACGTTTCTCAAAATTCCGCCGGAAGATTTGATTATCTACGAAATGCACGCGCGCGATATGACGGCGCATCCATCTTCCGGCGTCGCACCGGAATTGCGCGGCACGTATCGCGGCTTGATTCAAACCGGCGCCAAGGGCGGCATCGATTATATCAAAGCGCTCGGCGTCAACGCGGTGGAATTTCTGCCGATTCAGGATTTCGGCCAGATCGAGCCGGCGCTGCAGGAAAATGTCGCGGCCAACAATGTTTACGGCCGCAATCACTGGGGTTACATGACGAGCTACTTTTTTGCGCCGGAAAGTTACTACGCCACGAACGGCACGATGGCGCCCGGCCAATGGAACGGCGTGGATGGCCGGCAGGTGCGCGAATTTAAAGAAGTGGTGAAAAGTTTTCATCGCGCCGGCATGGCGGTGTTGCTGGACGTGGTGTATAATCACGTCTCGGAATACGATCAGAATCCTTTCAAATTCATCGACAAAAAATACTATTTCCGTTTGGATGCAAAAGGAAACTTTTTGAGCAAAAGCGGCTGCGGCAATGATTTCCAAACCGAACGCCCGATGGCGCGCCGGTTGATTTTAGACAGCATCGAATATTGGATGCGCGAATATCACATCGACGGCTTCCGCTTCGATCTCGCCGCCATGATCGATTGGGAAACTTGCGACGCGATATTAAAACGCGCGCGCGAAATCAATCCGCATGCAATCATTATTGCCGAACCGTGGGGCGGCGGCGGTTATACGCCCACGAAACATTCGCAGCACGGTTGGGCCGCGTGGAACGATCAAATACGCAACGGCGTGAAAGGCTGGCGGCCAACCGGCAAGGGCGACCAGGGTTTTATTTTTGGCAAATGGAAAAGCGGCGTGACGATGGCGCAATTGCGCAGCTACGTTACCGGCACGCTCAAAAAAGACGGCGGACTTTTTCAACAAAAAGCGCACGCCGTCAACTATCTCGAATCGCATGATGACCACACGCTCGGCGATTTCATTCGCATCGCCAGCGGCGAAATCGCGGAAGATCAAAAAATTGCCGACCTCGACGCCAACGCGCGCCTCTCCCCCACTCAAATGCGAATGAACAAATTGGCCGCACTCTTTCTCTTCACCAGTCAGGGCGCGACAATGATTCATGCGGGGCAGGAGTTGGCGCGCAGCAAAGTGATTGCGAAAACCGAGGTTGCCGATTCACATGCCCGCCAAATCGATCACAACAGTTACAATAAAGACAACGAGACCAACTGGATCAATTACCAGCACGTTGAAATGAATCGCGAGCTGGTGGATTATTATCGCGGCTTGATCGCGTTGCGCCGCGGCCATCGCGCGTTTCGTTGGAGCGCGAAAAAGGATATCGAGCTTATAACGAGCGCAGGCGAGTTATCTCTTGGTTACTATATCCATCACGCCTCGAGCGGTGAGGCGTATGATTTCGTCGTGCTGCTGAACGGCGACGCCGTTGAAGCGGCGAAATTCAAAGTGCCGGCCGGCAATTGGGAGATCGTGGTGAATCAGCAAAAGGCGGGGACGACGGCATTGAGAAAATTTACGGGCGGGAATTTCAATTTACAGCCGACGAGCGGCGTCGTGATGCGGAAAAAACCATAGCCCACAACCCGGAACCAAGCCGTAAAGATTTACCCGTCGAATTTCGGCGAATCTCGGTGTCTTCGGCGTTTCTCGGCGGAAAACTTGTTTGCTTTTCTTGCCGCAATTATATGAAGCATTTTTAAACCGGAGATTCCAGCATGATCAACGATATTAAAAGACTCAGCCAGAAATATGAATCCGAATGCGCGCAATTTCTGTGCGATCTCATCGCCACGCCGTCGATGAGCAGTTATGAAGAAGACGTGATAAACGTCATTCGCAAAAAAATGGAACAATTTCGTTACGACGACGTGACGGTCGATGCGATGGGGAATTTGCTCGGCCGCATCGGCAAGGGCAAAACCGTTATTGCGCTCGATGCGCACGTGGACACGGTTGACGTCGGCAACGCGAGCTTGTGGAAGACCGAGCCGTTCAAGGGCGTGATCAAAGACGGCGTGATTTACGGCCGCGGCGCCTCGGATATGAAAGGCGCGGTCGCCTCGATTGTGTTTGCCGGACGCATCGTGAAAGAGCTGGGCTTGGCGGATGATTTCACGCTCTACGTCGTGTGCAGCGTGCAGGAAGAAGATTGCGACGGTTTGTGCTGGCAGTACATCGTGAAAGAAGACCAGCTCCGTCCGGATTGCGTCGTCATCACCGAGCCGACGAATCTCGGCATTTATCGCGGCCATCGCGGCCGCATGGAAATGGAAGTGCGGACGCAGGGTCTCTCGTGCCACGGTTCGATGCCGGAGCGCGGCGTCAATGCCATCTACAAAATGGCGCCGATCATTGCCGATATCGAAAAGCTGAATGAACGCCTCGTCTCCGATCCGTTTTTGGGCAAAGGCACCGTGACGATTTCAGGAATTTGGTCAACCTCGCCGTCGCTATGCGCCGTTGCCGATAGCGCCGCGATTCATCTCGACCGCCGATTGACGAAAGGCGAAACGATGGAATCCGCGGTGAAAGAGGTGCAAGATTTGCCAAGCGTGCAACGCGCCGGCGCTGAAGTCGTGGTGTTGAATTATGCCGTGCCAAGTTATCGCGGTCTTACTTATCCAACGAAAAAATATTATCCGACGTGGCTGTTGGATGAAAATCATCCTGCGATGCAAGCCGGCGTTGAAACGTATCGCCAACTTTTCAATGAAGCCCCGCGCGTGAGCCGCTGGAATTTCAGCACCAACGGCATTGCCACGATGGGCCTGCACGGCATTCCGTCGATCGGCTTCGGCCCGGCCAATGAAATTCACGCGCACTCGCCGGAAGATCAATGTCCTGTCGATCATCTCGGCAAGGCAATGGGTTTTTACGCGGCGTTTCCGCAGTTTTTTGCGGCAAAGAAGTGATTGATTTTTATTTGTAATTGAGTTACATTCAACCATGACAAAAATCGACAGTGTCAAAGAAAGGGTTGCGTATCTAAAAGTATGGCTTGGCATATTTGTGGTGACGATCATCAGCTTGATCGGTTGGTTAGTTTCCAATTATGCAACGGCCAAACTGCTTTTGTTGGTTTTGGATGTTGTTGCTATTCTGATTTTGCTTGGCGCTATTTTGTTAACTCACAAAGAAATCAATCGTAAAATTAACGAAATGGAGAGTCTATAAAATGGAATGGATCGTTGCGTTTGTTTTTGTCGCATTTATAACTGTGCTCGTTTATAGCGGTCTTGATGCGATTCGAAGGTCAAAATAACCATGGCGAGCGCCGCAAAGGAAAGAATTAAGAAAGTCGGCCCAAAGTTCTCTTGACGAGGTGAAAGATGCCAGCACAATCAGTGACGCTCAGCCTTCCCCAAACGGTATACGAGCAAATTCAATACGCCGCAGTAAAAACGAAACGGCGCGTTGATGAGATCATGGCCGAGGCCATTGCTGCAGTGGCTCCGGTTATCGATAGCGCCGCCCCCAATCTTAGGTCTATATTGGTACAAATGGCTTACCTTAACGATGCAGCGTTGTGGCAAGCGGCTCGTTCAACCATGACCGTCGAGCAGCGAGAACACCTGCAAAATTTGCATGCGAAGCAACAGCGTGAGAAACTGACGGCCGAGGAGCAGGTCGAGGAGCAAGCTTTAGTAGCGCTTTATCGTGAGACGCTGTTGATTCGGGCGCAGGCGGCCGTGCTTTTGAAAATGCGCGGATACAATACCGCTGACCCGGAGCAATTTACGCCGCTAGCATGAGTTCACAATACATTCCAGCCACGCTTCGACAACGCGTTGCAGAAACCGCACGCACTGAATATGAATCACCCCGATGTTATTGCCGCTCACCGTCTTTGGGTGATGGCGGGTTGGCATCCTCCCATTGATTAAATCTCTGAATCAAAAACTTATTTAAGGAGCAACCCATGACCGAAGCATTACGCGGACGCGATTACATTATGACGCAGGAATGGAGCAACGACGAAATCGAGCTGACGCTCGAAACCGCCGGCGCTTTGAAACAGAAATTTCATCAAGGCCTTCCGCATCGGCTGTTGGCGGATAAAACGGTCTTTCTCTTGTTCTTTGATAAATCCACGCGCACGCGCAACTCGTTTGAAGCGGGCATCACGCAGCTTGGCGGACATGCGCATTTCATCGATTCCAGCACCTCGCAAATTGCGCACGGGGAAAGCCCGAAAGACACCGGCATCATTCTCTCGAGCTACGGTCACGGCATTGCGATTCGCCACGATCTCATTCCCGGCGAAGGAAATTCTTACATGCGCGAGGTGGCGCAATATGCCAACAAGCCGGTGATCAACATGCAATGCGACATCGATCATCCCTGCCAAACGTTGGCTGATTTGATGACGATTCGCGAAAAGTTCGGCAAGAATCTGCGGGGTCTCAAGATCGCCGTGGCGTGGACGTATGCGCCGAGTTATGCGAAACCGATGTCGGTGCCGCAGGGCTTGATTATGCTGATGACGCGCTTCGGCCTCGACGTGACGCTGGCGCATCCGCCGGAATACACGCTGATGGCGAACACCATGCAGCTCGCGCGCGACAACGCCAAACAGACCGGCGTAAAATTCAACGTTGTCGATAATCTCGAAGAAGCGTTTCGCGACGCGGATATTGTTTATCCGAAAAGCTGGGGTATCGAGTCGCTCTTCAAACAGCCGGAAAAAGCGCTCGAACTTTCCAAGCGCTACAAGTCGTGGATTTGCGACGAGAAGCTGATGACGCTCACGAAAAAGAATTCCATTTATATGCACTGCCTGCCCGCCGATCGCGGCAATGAAGTTACCGACACGGTGATCGACGGGCCGCACTCGGTGGTGTATCAGGAAGCGGAAAATCGCCTGCACACGGCGAAGGCGATTATGGCATTGACGATGTGAGTGAGGGGAGATAGGTGCAAAGATCGAGGTTACTTTGCTTGGAGAAACTCTTCGAGTGGAATATCTGCTTGTGGAATAAAGTCGCCATATTTTTTTGAAACTTCGATCCAACCCCGAATGGCTTCTTGAATATTGGCGAGCGCTTCTTTTTTGGTATCGCCTTCGCTGATGCAACCCGGGAGAGCCGGCACAATGACTGTATAGCCGCCTTCTGCGGCAGGTTGAAGCAGGACGCGATCATGGAGTTTTTTGTTCATCGTTTTAGACTTCATTTAAGTAAGCTCTTGGTTAAAGAGCAAATTTACGAAATTTTTTTAAAACTTTCAATACGAAATTTTATTTTGTCATAGGAACATTTATGATCAACTGGAATCAAAACCAACATTACGCCAAAAACATTTTTGAGGCCATCGGCCGCACGCCGCTGGTGCAGTTCAATCGCATTCCCCAAAGCGCTGGCGTGCATGCGACGATTCTCGGCAAGCTCGAATGGTTCTCCCCTTCCGGCAGTTTGAAAGATCGCATTTATTTTGAAATGTTCACGCGCGCGGAAGAGCACGGCGAGCTGAAGCCCGGCATGACCGTGCTCGAATGCTCGACTGGAAACGCGGGCATCGGCTGCTCGTTCGTCGCGGCGGTGAAAGGTTATCCGTGCATCATCGTCATGCCCGAGGGCATGAGCGAAGAGCGTAAGAAGCTCGACATCGCCTACGGCGCGCAGTTGATTCACACGCCCGGCGGCGAGAGTGACGTGGATTTGGCGCTGCACAAACTTGCGGAGATTCGCGTCCAAAACCCGCAGAAATACTGGGTGCCGTCGCAGTTCGACAATCCCGACAACATTGCGGCACATTACAAAACCACTGGCCCGGAAATTTGGGAACAAACGGAAGGAAAAGTCGAGGCGTTCATCGTCACGCAGGGAACCGGCGGCACGTTGACCGGTGTGGGCCGTTATCTGCGCGAGAAAAATCCGAAGGTGAAACTCTATGCAGTTGAACCTGCCGAGTGTCCCATTCTCGCGCACGGCAAATGGGGCGAGCACAAAATCGAAGGCATCGGCGATGGTTTCATTCCCAAAGATCTCGACGTGAGTTTGCTCGACGGCGTGATCACCACAACGTCAGATGAAGCGATTGCGCTCGCCAAACGCATGAGCCGCGAGGAAGGCGTTTTCTGCGGCATCTCCTCCGGTTCAAATTTAGTCGCGTGTTTAAAATTCGCCAAGAAGCATCCCGAAGTGAAAATGATCGCGACGATGATCAACGACACCGGGCAGCGCTATTTCTCGACGGAACTGTGCGGCAATCCGAAACACGTCGAGATTCCCGAGCGCGAGCATCCGTTGGATAAGTACACCGAAGAACAGTTGAAAAAATATCAATCGCGGTGGGAGGTGATTGAATAGTCTCTTTAAAGTTGAATCTTTGCAAAAAAAGCAAAGATTTTCTAACCACCAAGACACGAAGACACCAAGAAAAAAACTTAGTGTCTTAGTGGTAAATTGGGTTGCGGCTTATCCGGGTTGGGTTGTTGGCTTGCAATTTAATGGCAAAAGGCATATATTATTATTCAAGCGGGAGATAAACGTTGGCAAAAATCAGCGAATTGGGCCGTAAAGTTGCGTTGGGATTATACGAATTGTCTTCGCATGCTAAAATTGAAATGCAAGCTGATGGCTTTAGTGTCGATGATGTCAAGCAAGGAATTTATTCGGGCCGCATCATTGAACGTCAGCGCGATCCTCTCACTTCCACAAAGTATTGTATAAGCGGAAAGTCTAGTGCTGGGCGAAGAATAGGGATAGTCTGTCGAATAACCGAATTGGGATATTTGCGAATTATTACTGTCTTTGAGGAATGACATGGCAACCAAATATGATAAATGCGATTATTGCAATGGCAACGTCCGCGAGAAACGCGTAACGGTCGATATGCGTTTTAAAGGCAAACTTTTTGTCTTTGACAATGTGCCGGTTGGAGTTTGTCAAAAATGTGGCGAGCGCTATTATCGCGGCCCCGTGTTGGAACGCTTGGAAGAGTTGGCCGGCCATAAGGAATTTTTCAGAGAAAGAATTCAAGTACCGCGCTTTGACTTAGCGGAAGCGGCGATTTTTTAACCATAGCTCATTTTTTGACGATTGATCATTCTGGAATGTTTTCGCTATGCCAATAGACAAAGAGCTTTATCGTCAGGCCTACGCGCTGTACAAAAAATCGAGCGACGCCAAGTTCCTTGAACGCGCTCGTCTGCACAGCGAATTGTCGTCTGCGGAGGCGTTCAAGCAGTACGCCGAGTTGGTGGAATTTGTCTGGAAAATTTGCCCGGAACCGAGCGACTGGCAACGCCAGGAAAAACTGGAAAGCATAAATCGTTACTATGCCGCGGTCCAACGTTTAGAAGCCTGGAGGCGCAAGCATGGAGAAAAAACTTGAAGGCTCTTTTCGGAAGATTTGATTATCCAAAAGGTTGTAGCCGATCGTGAAAAAGATTGGCTGGATTTAGAAGCCTTATTGCTGGAACAGTACGACAGGCTTGACGAGGCCTTCATCGAAAATTGGCTGGTGCAATTTGCTGAAGCGCTTGAAAAACCGGAACTCTTGACCAAGTATCAGCAGTTGGTGGCAAGAATCAAAGTGAAGACGACAACATGATTCGGAGGGAATTGTGCCGCTATGAACTACCTCGATTTTGAAATCGAAATCAGCCCCGGAACGGGACGCGAGTATCCCGTGGCGATTGTGCGCTCGCCCGCGGGCGAGGCGCGCGAGACCTTGAAATTTCCGTTCGACGAACTGGCGCTGAAAGATCGCTTGCAGAATTTGCAGATCGCGCTGCTGCGTTCCGGCGGGAAACGTCGCTCTTTTCTTTCGCCGGAGGAGCAGACCGTGCAGGAGTTCGGACAAAAGTTGTTCGATGCGCTGCTCACCGGCGAAATGCGCAGCCGTTACGACGTGAGCCAACGCGAAGCGGCGCAGAAGGGTTTGGGATTGCGATTCAAGCTGCGCATCCAAGTCTTACAACTTTTTTAAAAAATTTGCTCCAGCGTTAGCAAAGTTTCCACACGACCAGCATTTCATCCAACTTAAAGATTCTGCAATAACCAACAGGCATTGACCGGTCGCTTAAATTGTCCAATCATCGAAAAGTGGTAAAATTATAGCGACCGGTCAATGAGTTGTTTAGAAATGAACAGCCGGTTTTCCGCGAATGCCCAGCTCAATCGCCTCGATCATTTGACCAAAAGCAATCTTTTAGTTGCCACCAACTCATTGCCGATTTTCAAGCGATAAAGATACGCGCCGCTCGGCAGTGTTTGGCCGGCGTCGTCGCGGCCGTCCCAACGCATAGTTTGTTTGCCGGCGTTTTGCTCGCGATTCACCAACGTGCGCACGAGCTGGCCGCGCACGTTATAAACGCGCAATTCCACCGGCGCGTTTTGCGCGAGCGTGTATTCAATCGTCGTCGCCGGAATTCCCGTCGCGCGCGACAGCGCATCGCTGCCAAACGGGTTGGGATAATTCTGCGCGAGTTGCGCGGATTTGGGGACTGTGCCGGAATCATCCACCGAGCTCGCTGTCGGGCGGAAGCGATAAATCCGTCCATCAAATGCGCAAATATACAATTCAAGATTTTTATCAACCCCAAATGACGCGATGCCGAGGCTGGTGTCCAGTAATTCGGTGTTAACCGCGGGGTTCACGCCGTCATAGCGCAACGCCCAAATGCGTCCGCTGACGAAATCGCCGTAAACATACGCGCCCGCCAATTCCGGAACTTTATTGCCGCGATAAACATAGCCGCCCGTCACCGAGGCGCCGAGCGTGCGGCCATACTCCGCAATGGGTTTGATGAGTCCAGGTAAATCGCAGGGACTGCCGGAGGGATAACACAGCGTCCCTTCCATGCGATTCCAGCCGTAATTTTTTCCGCTTTCGATGATATCGATTTCTTCGCGGCGCTGTTGTCCAACGTCAGCGGTCCAAAGCCATTTCGTTACCGGATCAAAGCTCATGCGCCACGGATTGCGCAAACCGTAAGCGTAGATCTCTTCGCGATTTCCCGCGGTGTTGCCGGCAAATGGATTGGTGCTCGGAATGCCGTAATTCCTGCCGGCGCCGGCGGTGTTCACGTCGATTCGCAAAATTTTTCCCAACAGTGTTTGCAAATTTTGGCCGTTGCCTTGCGGATCGCCGCCGGAACCGCCGTCGCCGGTTGCAATGTAAAGAAAGCCATCCGCCCCAAAGGCAAGCTGGCCGCCGTTGTGATTTTCAAACGGCTGATTGAAGGTAAGCAGAATAAGCTCACTGTTGGGATCGGCCTGATTGGGATTGCTCGGATTCACACGATAGCGCCCGATCACCGTTCGCCGCGGGGGAATGGCGGTATAGTTGACGTAAAAGTAGCCGTTGTTTTTATAATCCGGATGAAACGCCAGACCGAGCAAGCCTTCTTCGTTGCCGCTGTCATTCACGCGATTTTGAATATCGAGAAATATCGGGGCGTTCGTTACACTCGCGTTATTCTCAAATACCTTGATGACCCCGGCCTGCTCGACCACGAAAATGCGATCCGTGCCGTCGCCGGGATGCTGCAAATCCACCGGGCGCGTGAAGGTTAAATTATTGAAAGCCACCTGCAATTGCAGCGACGACTGGCCGTGGGCGGCAGCGTAAAATAACAACAACACAAAACACAAATTTCGATGAAACAGCATAAGAATCCTTTCTATAAATTTTCCATTTTTGCAACGTTTTTCTCTCGCACAATACTTTTACTGCCGCTCGCGGCCTTCAGTTTCCCGATCAAATGACATAATCTTTTAATTCCACCGGATGATTTATTAAAAAATCCGGATGCAGCGGCAAAAGGTTTTCCGGCGGGCGAAAACCGAACGTCACGGCACAGGTCAAAATACCGCCAGTTTTCCCGGCGAGAATATCATTTTCGCTATCGCCGATGATGAGAGCGCGTGAGGGTTGAACTGCAAGCTGCTGAAGAATTTTTAGTACCCCCTCCGGATCGGGTTTGAGTTTCAGGTCTGCCCGTCCGCCAATGACCATCGCAAAATACTTGCAAATTCCAAGCCGCTCCAAAAGCGCGTCGCTAAATTCCTGCGGCTTATTGGTGAGCACGGCTTTTTTCTTGGCGGCAAAATGTTCGAGCATTTCCATCGTTCCGGCATAGGGACGAGAGAAATCGGCGATATGCGCAAAATAATGTTTTCGAAAATACCCGCGCAAAATTTCTATTTCTTCATCGGCAACCTCGCCCAGCGCGCGTTCCAAAAGTTTGAGCAAGCCGTCGCCGACGTAGCTCACGACCAGATCGAGCGGAAGCTCATTGCGCCCGGTTTGCTGCAGCGCGTAATTCACCGCCTTCGCCAAATCGCGGCGCGTATCCACCAGCGTGCCGTCGAGATCAAAGATTAACAACTCAACTTCGTATTTCAAATTCTGCCTCGTATTGGGTGAAAAGCATATTAGAAAAAAACAACAACTTTTCCAAGCAAAACTTTTCATTTGGCTTCCGCAATTTCATTCGACTGCCGGTATGCAAATTAAAATACCGACATAAATTTCGATTATTCATTCAGTGTGAGAGCGAGCAACAGAATGAGCTAATGTGGAGATTTTCATGGCTGCACTCCGAACGATGGCCAAACAACTGCGCAACCTGCTGGAAGCCCGTCTCTATCGGCCGTCGCATTTGCGAATCGGTTTGCAGGATTATTTCGATTTACGCACGCCGGCGCGCGCTCTCCAATCTACTCCAATTCATCTATCCGCAGCTATTGATTGGCTAGGTCGCGCGCAAGACGCCAATGGCGATGGCGGGGTGGCAGCGCGTTATCGCTTTTCTCACGGTTGGACCGCTTCCTATCCCGAAACCACCGGCTACATCATTCCCACATTTTTCAATTATGCCACGTTTATACGGGACGAGCGCTATCGCCAGCGCGCGCTACGCATGGCCGACTGGCTTTTGTCCGTGCAGCATGAGAACGGCGCGTTTCCCGGACATGACGTGAGCCAAAAAGGCGAGCCGCGCGTTTTCAACACCGGCCAGGCTTTGCTCGGCCTCGTGCGCGCTTTTCGCGAGACGGGCAAGGAAATTTATTTACAAGCCGGCCTTCGCGCCGGCGATTGGCTCGTGGCGATGCAGGAGGCCAACGGCACGTGGAATAAATTTGCGTACTATCAACGGCCACATACCTATTATACCGAGGTCGATTGGCCGCTACTCGAGCTTTTTGCCACGACGCAAACGGTTTCGTATTATGAGGCCGCGGCCAAACATCTCAATTGGACGCTGCCGCATCAGCAGCCCAATGGCTGGATCGATAAATGCGGCTTCCGCGATGATGCTGCGCCGTTCTTGCACACGATTGCTTATACCATACAAGGCTGGTTGGAGTCCGGCGCGATTTTACAACCGGAGCAGCCGGTGAAAAACATTTACGTGCAAGCGGCGTTGCGCGCAGCGGAAGCGTTGCTGCATCGTTACGAAATTCGCGGTTTTATGGCCGGCCAATTTGACCGCAGTTGGCAAGGCACGGTGACTTATAGTTGTTTAACCGGCAATGCGCAGACGGCAATCAACTGGCTCAGGCTTTATGAATTAACGCGCGACGCGCGCTTTCTGAATAGCGCGTTGAAGCTGAACGATTACGTGAAATCCACGCAGGATCTGAAGAACAATAATCCCGGCACTCGCGGCGGTATTAAAGGGTCGCAGCCGGTCTGGGGAAGATACATTTCTTACAGCTACCCCAACTGGGCGGCAAAATTTTTTGCCGATGCGTTAATGTTGGAAGTCAAACTGCTGCGCGAGCTTGAGCGGCAAGAGGAGCGAGATGAATATCGTCATTCTCTGCAAAATTTGGAATCATAAAAAAGTCGTCGAGATTTTGCAAGCGCTGCGCGCCCAGGAGTTGCGCGTGCGCGGCGTTGTGGCTTTAGCGGCGCCGCCGTCGCGAACCACCTTCGCGCAGGCCGTTCGCAAAGCGCGTGAACACGGCGTCGCGCCGATGCTGGCGCATTTTTTTTCGAACCCCGTTGATCGCGACGAGCACCTGCATGAATTTGTTGCCGTCAATGGCGTTCATCCCACCGCCGCTCTGCGATCACGAAACGGGCAATTGCATTTGGAAAATAATCTTCGCCCGCAACTAACGATTGCCGAATACGCGCGCCAACACCAAATCGAAATGACCTGCGTAGAGGATTTAAATAGCCCAACGTGTGCAGCGGTTTTGCAGCACATGCGCACGGATATCCTGCTGTTCGGCGGCGTCCCGATTATACGCGCGAACATTTTGGCAGTGCCGAAAATTTGCACCCTCAACGTGCATATGGCGTTGCTGCCGGAATTTCGCGGTATGAATGTGGCAGAATGGTCCATTTTCAACGGCGCTGCCGTTGGCGTCACCGTCCATCAAGTTGACGCCGGCGTTGATACCGGCGCCATTCTTTATCGCGAAAAGATCGACGTTGCCGATTGCGGCACGATCGCCGCGATGCGCGTCAAAGTGAGCCGCCAACAACATCTGGCGCTGGCCCAATGCACGCGTTTATTGATCGAAAACAAACTCACACCCACGCCGCAACATAAAGCCGAGGGGAAACAATATTATTTCATGCACGAGAAGCTCAAAAAAATTGTCGAGCGGCGCTTGGCCAAAGGTTATCAAGGCAATTTGGATCGTTAGCGGTTCATTATTCTCCATTGTTACAGACCCGTCATCGCCAACAAATCATCTTTTAAATACCGTAACAACCCTTGACATTGACGGCATTTTTTCTTAGTTTGGTTCACCATTGGTTTTGGTGCCTCTGACTATGCGCAGCAATTTTTTTTTCGCGTTCTTTTTATTTGCCGCCGCCACAAATCTGCCAGCACAACCGGCGCCGGCGTGGTTTGTGCAAACAACCGGCTTTATCGCTCGCTATCACCCGGCAATTGATTACCAGCCCGCCGTCGGCGCCGGCGTGAGTGTTGGGCGCTTTATCTATCACGACTGGCTCGCCATCGCCGCCGGTTTTGAATACACCCGCGCGACCCAGCAATTACAATTGGCCGCCGGCCGCTATGAAACGAACACCGGTATTTGTCGTAGCCTTCTGACCTTGAGAGCGGTTCGGCCTCTTAAGCCACGCGCTATTTTAGGGTTTGGCAGCTTGCATAGCGGGTGGTCTTTTTTTCAACCACAGTCGTTGACGATTGACGCCGGTATTGCCGGAAAAATGACGTTCCGTCCCGCCGGCGAAACCAAATTCGTTGCTGCCTGGGAAAGCGGGCTGATGCTGCATTTGGTCGAGGGCGCCTCACTATTATTGGCCGTGAGACAGAATTTTTCTCGTTTTGCTTCGCGCCAACTCGGCTCCGAGCAATTCGCCCGCCGATGGCGGCATGAATGGAATTATGCAACTGGTTTATTATATTTTTTTTAGAATTTCGCTTTGCACTCGCAGCTTCTGCTATTCTCCGACACGCCCACCGGTGGGGGCGTCCAGCCGAAAATTTCCTCCACCAGCTTGGTTGAACTCATACAAACACAGGTCATGGATTTGACGCATTTGGTAGAACGCTTTTCTTTACGCTTGCCAAGCCAATATGTGGCGCAACTGGTTTTATTCACGTTGCTCGCCTTAAGCAGCGTGGCCGCCGCGCAACGTGTCGTCTTAAAAGATGCGACGACGCCGATTGCCGAGCGGCCTACCTCGCAAAGCCGCGTCATTGCCGTGCTGACCAAAGGCGATACCGTGCGCGTACTTAAAATCAACAGCCCGTGGGTGCAGGTCGCATTTCGCGGCAAGCAAAAAGGCTGGATGTATGTTGGACGCAGCGCCTCTGCTACTGCCGCGAAATCGCCGGCGGCCATCGCGCCGGAGATCGCCGCCAAACCGGCGCCCACGCCGCCGGTCGAGGAAGTTAATGCGCTTGAACAGACGCCTCCAACGGCTCCTCCGGCTGCATTCGTGCCGAATACCGATGGCGGCATTTCTTTTCATCTTGGCTCGTTTAGCCGTCAATTTACTTACGTTGGAAAATTTTATTATCGCACGTTGCCGCGGCTTTACGTCGAAGGCACGTTTCAATATGTCGCGGGTAATATCACCTCGAACTATTTAATGCACGGCAACGCCAAATACGTGCGCCCGCTTGGCCGTCGTCTCGACGGCACGGCGACGGCCGGCGTGGGCGTGATCAATTCCGTGCCGGTGCGCGCCGCCGGCGTAAACTCGGTTTCCAACATGGCGTTCAATTATGGGGTCGGCGTGCAACGTTATCTGAAAAACAACAATTGGCTGCGCGCCGATATTCGCGAATATACCGTCATCCGCAATAAGCAAGGCTTGGCCAATTTTTTTGAATTCGCCGTAGGTATCGCGATTGGAATTAGCTGGTCAAAGATTTGACATTTAGCCCGCAATTGCTTAAATTGGGTTATGTTGGATATCGAACAAATTCACAACAAATTTTTTCAGGACGTGTTATCCGAAACCGCCAACGCGGCGACCTTCCTGAAAGTCGCGCTGCCCGAAACAGTGCAGTCGCGGCTGGATTTAACCGCCATCACGTTTGATCCGACCACGTATATTTCAGAAGAGTACAAATCATCCTTTTCTGATATGGTGATGAAATGTCGCACCAAAAGCGAACAACTGCCGGTCGATGTTTATTTTCTTTTGGAGCACAAATCGTATCAAGATCACGATGTTCTGCTGCAGCTCTTGCGTTACAAATACTTGATGTGGCGAAAAGATCGCGAAGAGAAAAAGCCGTTGCGCATCATCATTGCGTTGGTGTTTTATCATGGCAAAGGTGAGTGGCAGCTTCCCACACAATTTATCGAGCAGTTTCCTTTGATCGAAGAGATCAAGCCGTTCCTGCTCAATTTTACGTACGTTCTTTTTGACACGAATGCGTGGGATTGGCAAGCCGAGAGCAGCCAGCCACTGCGCGAGAACATTTACCTGCTCTCCGCCATGCTGCTGATGAAAGCCGCATTCAACAAAGATATGCAACTCGTTCGGCAGGTGTTTCAGTTGTGGCATCAAATGGGTTTCATTCATCAAAAGGAGCGGCTCATCTTTTTGCTGATCTACATAACCGCAACGCAGGATATTCCCGCTCCTCTGTTAAAAGAAATTTTGGAAGAAAGCAAATTGAAAGGAGAAGAAGTCATGCCGACCTTAGCACAACGTTGGATAGACGAGGGAATGCAACAAGGAATGCAACAAGGAATGCAACAAGGAATGCAACAGGCCTTAATGATGCTGTTATCCACGCGTTTTAAATTGAACGAGAACGAAAAGCAGCTCATTAGTAAAATCGTTGAGCCGAAGAAATTGGCTCAGGCGCTCAAATTGGTGGTCACGGCGAAAACGAAAAAGGAAATTCTGCAGAGCTTGCAAACCGCCGTTCGCTAATTCTCTTGCAACCATCCCTGGCGATTTGGAATAAACGTGGTTTATAGGACATGAACACATGAGCAACATTAAATGGCGCTATCTCGCCCTCACGATCGTTTTTTTATTTCCGCACCTTCCCCAAGCTTTTGGGCAAAACAAGCCGTCCGCCTCTATACATGAAATCGCGCCCTTTCTCGGCTACTATGCGCCGGATCGCTTTGAAACCTCCATGGCGCTGGGCGTGCGTTATTATTATGAAATCGACCAGCGCTATTCCGTCGGCTTGATTCTTGGTTTTGCGCGCTCCAAACAGGACTTCTTGAAACGCACGAACAATTTAAATTTATTGCCCGGCTCCAGCCGCGTCGTTTACAACGGCGCCCGCGCCACGCATACGTTTTTGAACGGCAAAGTCGAGCCGTATGCGTTGCTGCATCTTGGCCTCACTCGCCTCTACGATCAAAACAGCTTCACCTACGGCCTCGGCATCGGCACGAAAATACGCCTCAATCCCAAAGTCGCCTTTCGTTACGAATTTCTCAACTACATTTTCTCCAACGGCCGCGACAACAATTCGTGGACAAACAAAAACATTGAAATCGCGCTCGGATTCGGTTACTCACTCTAAGATCGGAGTGACAAACTTCAGTTTGTCACTCTTACTGCGCAGAGTTTTATCAGCATGGACGCGAGGTTTGCGCAGGGCGCCGCTAAAAATCCTCACCCCTTGTTCTTTCCCGTCGGGCGATTCGGATTCTCTGCAATCTGAAAATGAAAAAATATGCAGTCGGGCCATGAGGCCGAACACCTTTTGAATTTAGCGAATTTTTCGTCCCATTCGACTTCGCGCGTTGATGGCACGGCGCTTGTATTCTTTCGTCCATCGGTTTTATTGGCATGACTTTGGGGCACGGCGTAAATTAAATAAAACTTGCGCCGCGCCGCCTCAGGTTGTAGGGAGAGACAGAAGCAGCAACAACGAATCCGTAAATGCAGTTTCGGTTTTGTTACCGCCGCAATTGCAAAACTCAAGGTCGAGTCGCGGTTGAATTCTCCCGCGACTTTTACCGATTTGCGAGTTCCAGCCGTTGCACGGATTTGTTCCCGCCTTCGTCTCTTGAATCCTTTCGCAACGCCGTACGGACGCGGTGTCTTTCGTGTCTTGCCACCGGCCTTTGGACAGGGACAATCCATTCGCTCTATTTCGCTACAATGGAAAAAATGTAAATTTAAAATTGTAAATTTGCAATTTACTAATTAATGATCACCTCAATTTCATTATGCTCAAAAGAAATCACACAATTACGCGCGCCCAGCTCGTTGTCGTAGCACTGTGTCTTGTGCTGTTTGCCGCGACGGCGAGCTTCACCGATGATTCCGTTTCGCTGCGCACCAATTTTTTCAGCGACAGCGGCGGCCTGCTCGTGCAATCGCCGACTTTTCAATTCATCAAAGCAATGACGCAGAACACCGTGTTGTCGCTGCAATACACTTTGGATCGCGTCAACATTCCGCCGTATCGCGGCATCTCCGCGAAGCCGCTGCTCGACGGCATTGCCGGCGCCTCAAAACCGGCGACAGCCGATCCCACGGCGACGTACATTAAAAACCGCAACGAAATTTTGGCGGCGCTGAACGGCGGGCGATGGAATGCGACCGCCTACTACTCATTGGAAAATGATTACACCGGTCGCTTGTTAGGCGCCGGCTTCAATCAGGATTTCAATCAGAAGAACACGAATTTTTCCCTCGGCGTTAGTTATGGCTACGACACCATCAAACCGGTGGGCAACAAAAAAATGGACTCGCGGCGAAATCTGCTCGCGACCGCCGCGCTGACGCAAACCGTTTCCCCGACCGCCATTTTGCGTTTGGGCCTGGACGTTTCCCACATTGCCGGCTATCAAGTCAATCCTTATCGTCAAGTGTTTGTCGGCGGGCAATATTTTCCGGAGCAACATCCGCGACAGCGCACGCGCGCCGCCGGTTATGTGAAACTCAATAAACATTTGAATCCCGCCAACGCCTCGTTGTGGACGGAATATCGCTTGTATGGCGATGACTGGGGCGTCATTTCGCATACCCTCGGATTGCAGTTCTACCAGAATTTGTCGCCGCATTTGTTGATTCGTTACCGCTATCGCTATTACACGCAAAATAGCGCCTACTTTTGGCGCAAGAATTATAGCGGCCAGCCGCGCTATTTTACCGATGACTATAAACTCGAGCCGTTCAATTCGCATCTGTACGGCTTTCATGTTGCTTATAAATTAGAAGGCTGGCGCAAGAAATTGTCGCTCCTCGAACATTCCACAATCGACGTGAAGTATGAACGTTTTTTTACCTCGAACAATTTTACCGCTAACATTTTTCAAATTGGACTAACCTTTGAGTATTGAGCAGGAGGTTCTTATGCAAAGAAAATGGTACATCTATTTACTGTTCATCCTCACCGTCGCCGCCTTCGGCCAGGATGAAGAACCACGGCGGATGGGATACTGCCGCGTGCGGACGAGCGACGAGCAGGTCGTCGCCTTGCTGGCCCAACGCGTCGCACAAGGCTTGCAAACCAATGATCCCTATCTTTATTTGAGTTTGCTGGCGAAAGATTCGCCAAACACCGCGATGATGAAATATGACCTCGCAACGCCTTCGGGCAAATTGAACCTGCAATTCGTCAAAAATGGCGAACGCTGGGATTTAATCAATTCGCCGGAATTGACGAAACTCGCGAATGCGAAATTGCGCAAGACCGTTGCCGCTGAAAAAGGATTTCCGTTGCTGCAATCAAAGGCGGGCGCGAGCAATGACAAAACATTCATTGCCCGCGAAGTGGCGCCGGAGCATCAGATTGGCATACTCTCGCGCCGCCTCACCACGGAACGGCTGAACCGGAAACTGTTCAGCATGCCCACGGGCAGTGCGCTGTTCGCGAAGCTGCAACAATTCGATACCGCGCCGTTTTTTCAAGCAAGCTACGTGCAACTCGTCACCGATCCCGCGTGGAATCGCATTGTTTATGGCGATTATCAAAAATGGATTAAAGCCTACGACGCCGCAGAAACCGGCCGCACCCTCAATCGTCCGCAGGGTATTGCCGTTGATCCGCAGGGCATCGTTTACGTCGCCGATATGGGCAACAGCCGCGTGCTCGCGCTCAAATTAAACGGGCCGGCCAAAGATCTCAAGCTTTCGTATCTCGCCACGATTGGCGGCAATACCTTGGCGCAACCCACGGAAGTGGCATGGGATGATCGCGGCACGATTTTCGACGCGCGCGATGATTTACTTTGGGTTGTCGATCGCAGCGCCAATACATTGTTGGCGTTTAACACGGCGCGTCCTGCGGACGAGGCGATCGTTGCTTTCACGATGCAAAACTTTGTCGATCTTGCCGCTATCGCCGTCGGCCGTTTCGACGGTCGCAGTGACGGCAATATTTATGTTGCCGACGCCGCCACGCGACAAATTCATCGTCTGTATTTTGACGGCGAAAAAATTACGGCGTTCAGCATTTATCAGGGCGAAGCCGAAATGCTGCCCGCGGCGCTGGCCACCGATCATTGGGGCAACGTTTATCTCGCCAATGAGTCGTATCGCAAAATTCAAAAATTCTCTCCGGCGCTCGCGCCGCTGGCCGAGCTGTATTCCGCCGACGCCGATTTTCAACCGCTGCGTTTTCAACCGCTCTTCGGCAGTGTCACCACGAGTTCGAATCAAAATTCGTGGTCGGGTTATGATCAGGCGTTTCTGCTGGAAAAATGGACCGACAACTCGGGGACGCGGCGTTATGAGCTGGGTATTGATTTTCACTTGACGGATTTTCGCCTCACCGCCGATCTTGCAAGCCTCGCGCTGGCCGGAAATATCACCGATCCCGGCCGTTTAAAAATCGAGTTGGTTCCGGCAAAAAATAATTTGCCCGCTCTCGCCATCACCGAAGCGTGGCATAATTCCGGTAGCGTGCAATTGAATTGGGATCGCCGCTTGCCAAATGGTGAGATGGTTGCTCCCGGTTATTACAAATTACGTCAAGGACTGCGTTCAACTTATGAGAAGCCCGATATTGTCAATGAAAGCGCGGCATTTTATTTACCGCTCTATTATCATGATGACTGCGGTGTTGTTGGCCGCGATCATCATCTCCTTCGCGGTTCGCGTTTGACCGCGCACGGCGAAACCGTCGCCACGGACGCCGAAGAAGTGGTTTATCGATTCAAAAATCTCAATCCGGCGCTGGCGTATGAAATGAAAGCGAGTTATTTCTCCAGTGACGGTCCGGTTGAGCAAGCCCTGTACGCCGGGCAAAATTTGCTTCATGCGGCGATGACGATTGATCGCGCCACCCGCCAAACCGAATGGCTGGCGATTCCGGCCGCGTCCATTGCGAATCGCATGCTGGATTTGCGTTTCGTTAAAACCGGCGGCAACGGCAGCGCGAGCGTCGCCGAGGTCTGGTTGCGTGAAGCGAATTACAATCCCAATCATCCGCCGGCGCTGGAAACCGCGGCCGAAGAAATTCCACGTGAGTTTGCGCTGCAACAGAATTATCCCAACCCATTCAATCCTTCGACGACCATCGTTTTCAGCATTCCGGAAAATTACCGCGGCGATGTCAGCCTGCGCGTTTACAATATGCTCGGCGAGGTGGTGCGCGAATTGGTTGCCGGCGAACTTGCGCCCGGCAATTATCGCCAAGTCTGGGATGGCCTTGATCAATCTGGCCGCCGTCTCGCCAGCGGGTTGTACATGTACCAACTACGCGCGGGAAATTTTTCCGCCACACGCAAGCTCGTGTTAATGAAATAACGCTGGTAGTAACCCCTTCAGGGGTCGACTGCTTGTTGCAAGAAAAGATGAATGCCTGAAGGCATTACTACAAACTTTTTGTATAGAGGAGTTTTTATGTTTAGGAAAAAGGCATCAATACACCATAACAATTTGCGCGTGTTTGCTCAACGCGCGCTGTTGGCTCTTTCAACCCTCGCACTCGTCGCCTGCCAGGGCACGGCGCCGGACGATTTGCTTTTGGATTCGCTGCCTACTTCGCTGGTTTTTGTGAAGGCCAACGACAGCAGCACGCTCGACAATAATTTTATCGGCTTTGGCACGGCGAGCGATCTTTATATGCTGACGCCGATTTCGACAAACGGCCAGATCAAAAATCTGACCGCGGATTTTACCGGCAACGGCGGCGCGGTGGCCGATCCGGAGATTTCGTATGACGGCACGAAAGTCATTTTCGCGATGCGCCGAAATCAAAACGAAAGTTTTGATATTTTCGAAATGAACCTTTCCGGCAATCCCAACCTGAAGCGGTTGACCACCACGAGCTTCGACGAATGCGACCCGGCGTATTTGCCCAACGGCAAAATTGTTTATGCCGCGAACCAGCGCAACATCCGCGATGAATACGAGCGCCGCGAGGTCGAGAATCTGTTTACCATGAATGCGGACGGGAGCAACCCGCAGTGCATTTCGTTCAACAACAGTGATGATTTTGATCCGTTCGTGTTGCGCGACGGCCGCATCGCCTGGACGCGCTGGGAGCATCACGGCACGCAAAATCGTTTTCCGCTCTTTTTTACGATGCCGGATGGCCAGGGCACGTTCCTGTTTTTTGCGCCGCATGATCGCAACTTCTTTCATGCGCGCGAATTATCCGACGGCAAGGTTGTCGCCGTGATGTCAAACATGGTTTTAGTTGATCGCGGCCCGTTGGTGATTCTGAATTCGGATCAAACCACGGCGGACCCGCCGAAAGACGGCGACTATATTAATATCACCCCCAATGTTCCGCTCGGCGGCGATGTGGCGAATGGCGCCTTCAAGTATCCCTTTCCCTTGCCCTTGTCGGATGGCCGCCTCGTCACGAGTTTTTCACCGAAAGGGCCGGATGGCGATTATGGAATATATACGATCAATCGCGACGGCAAAAATTTAACGCTATTGTATAATGATCCGAACACGCAAGAACTCGACGCCGTGGTGGTGGCAACGCGCCCGCGGCCGCCGGTGATTCCAGAACAGATCAACAACAACGACCAAACCGGCGTCGTGGTGAATCAAAATGTTTATTTTCGTCAAACGCGAGATGGGCAAGCGATACCCAAAGCGAATGAAATTAAACAAGTAATGGTTGTCGAGGGCATTCCGGTGCCGCCCAATGAACGCGATATGGATATCGGCGAAACCAGTTCTGAGCGCCGCCGCGTGATCGGTGTGGCGCCGGTTTATCGCGACGGCTCGTTTTCCATTCGCGTGCCGGCCAATACGCCGATTTCTTTTAACACGCTGGACTCACTTGGCCGCGCGGTCGTCATTAAACGCAGTTGGCTTTACGTGCGGCCCGGCGAAAAAATCACCAACTGCACCGGCTGTCACGGTCCGCGCGGCGAAAAATCCAATCCGAATCCGATTGCGTTGAACCAAACACCGACGGATTTGGTGGTGCCCGTCGCGCAACGCGAAGTAATTGCATTTCAAAATGCCATCGAGCCGATCATCGCCCAAAAATGTTTGCCGTGCCATGACGGCGCCAGCCCTGCCGGGGCGATTGGGCTTTCGCTGGCCAAAACCACGGATTTCTCGGTGGCCTATGAGAATTTAATGAACGCCAATCGCAACAACAAAGAACTGGTCAACGTGAACAGCGTGCCGTTTGCGCGCAACAGTTATCTCATCGACGTGCTGCTCGGCGCCGGCGTCAGAAAAACGCAAGGTAAAGGCCCGCATCCGGATAGCACGAAAACCTTGACCAAAGACGAATTGCGAAAATTTATTACCTGGATCGATCTCGGCGGACAGTATCGCTGATAACGCAAAGAGCAAAAGGCAAAGAGCAAAAAGAAATATTTTTGTTACGCGCCCAAATAGAAGGAGTTCTCTTGTTATTTCAACTGACGATTGCAATTGCACTGACCTTATTCAATGCCGCACCGAGCCATCAAATTGGCAAAAAAGCCGCGGAGTTTTCCTTGCCCGCAGTCAACGGTGAAACCATCGCGTTGCAAAGTTTGCGGGGAAAAGTTGTCTTGTTAAATTTTTGGGCGACGTGGTGCGGTCCCTGCCGTCAAGAGCTGCCGGAGCTGGCGCGGGTACAAGAGAAATTTCGCGACCGCGGCCTGGCGGTTGTCGCCGTCACCGTGGACAACGAAGTGGAAAACGTTCGCGCGTTTTTGAAAAAATACGATATCAAACTGCAGGCGTTATGGGATAAAAAGAAAAAAGTCGCCGATGCGTACGTCGTCGAAAAAATGCCGAGCAGTTATCTCATTGACCGCAACGGCGTCGTGCGTTTCATTCATCGCGGCTACACCCCCGAAGAGTTGAAACGCATTGAGGCTGAGATTGATGATTTGCTGGATAAACCATAAACTCGAGGATTGATGATGGAGACTCGAAGATCGCGAAGTGAGACGTTCACAAATTTCGATCTTCGATTCTCTATTCTCGATCTTCAATTGTCCAAAGGATATGCCATGAAACGAAACACTGATCTGGTCATCGCCAGCCTCTTGCTGCTGGCCTTACAATTTCTCGCCAGTGGTTGCGCCACGGTCAAACCGTATGAACGCGAGCTGCTCGCGCAACGTATTATGGATTTCGACAAAGCCAAAGCCGAAGAAGCGAAAGAACGCCATTGGCTCGAAACCCTCGAAGGCAGCTCCGGCGGCATCGGCGGCTCCGGCGGCGGCTGTGCGTGCAATTAGAAACTAAAACGTACAACCTTAGAATAAAATTCTAAAAGCTCCGAGGTCATTTTTTTGAACGCGGATAACACGGATTTGGCAGATTGACGCGGATAAAACAAAAAATAAAAAACCGTGCGAATCCGTATTATCCGCGTAATCCGTGTTCAAAAGCTTTTTTGCTTTGCTGCTGTTTCGCTTCGTGACTTCAGGCTTTTTTTCCGAAAACACCTCGCCACGTGATCATTCACCATGCCGACCGCCTGCATGAAGGCATAACAAATCGTCGAGCCGACGAACGAGAAACCGCGCTTTTTCAAATCTTTGCTCATCGCCTCCGATTCGGCGGTTTTCGGCGGCAGTTCTTTGAGATTTTTCCAGTGATTGATTTTCGGCTTGCCGCCGACAAATTGCCAAATATAGCGATCAAAACTCCCAAACTCTTTTTGCACCGCCAAAAACGCGCGGGCGTTTTGAATCGTCGCCGCGATTTTCAGCCGATTGCGCACGATCCCGGCGTCGGCAAGAAGCTTCGCAACTTTGGCCTGGTCGTATTTTGCAATTTTCTTCGCGTCGAATTTATCAAACGCCTTGCGGTAATTCTCGCGCTTCTGCAAAATCGTCAGCCAATTCAATCCCGCCTGCGCGCCTTCAAGAATCAGCATCTCAAACAACTTCCGATCATCATGCACCGGCACGCCCCATTCAGTGTCGTGATATTCGACGTAAATGGGTTCGTTGCCGCACCACTCACAACGGAGTTTCATGTGGTTCCTTTCGCGAATAAAATTTTAGCAATATGCAAAACTGTTGCGGCGAAGTCAAGCGGCAAATCGTCAATTTAAGATGACGCAAATTTCGCGAATAGGCCTTGCATCTTAACGCTGCGTTCCGTATTTTGCTCTTTGCAAAAAAAACTTATACCGGCCATGTTAACACGAAGTATGCTCACCAGGAAACCTCTCGGCTCTAATGATCACTAACTCCACCGAAGTCCCACCAGCAGAAAGCGAGCTTCTTCCTTCTTCCAAAGTTCTGATGCGCGGCATTCAAGGCTTCATTATTTTTTCATTGCTGGGAACGTTGCTCGGCATCTGGTGGAAGCGTCCGGCGGGGCTGGAAGAGTTTTTAGGCCGCATGGAATGGCGCTTTCTTTTCATTCTCCTTCCTCTCGTTGGGCTGGATTATCTCGTCGGCGGGCTGCGTTACCGGCTTTATTTCGACGGAAAAGTTTTGCCGCACGTTTCGCTGTGGAATTGCATGCGCTCGAATTGGGCGAATATGTTCATGGGCGCGGCGACGCCGTTTCAAACCGGCGGCGGCCCGGCGCAGCTTTATATTTTGTGGCGCTGCGGCGCCACCGTGGCCGACGGCATTTTAAGCTCGTTGATCAATTTCACTGCCACGCTGGTCTTCTTTCTCATCGCCAGCGTTGCCGCGCTGTTGCTGCTGCCGCCGAATTTGTTCGGAGAAAATTTTGCGCCGCTTTTGAAAACCGGTTTTATCGTCGTCGGCGGTGTCGCAGGATTGATGCTACTCGTGCTGCTCTTGCCGCAAGCGGCCATGCAGATGATCAAAAAAATTTTTGTCCTGCTCCCGCTGCGCGGGGAAAAATTTTTGCAAATGCGCCGTCGGTTATTGGGCAAACTTGAAATCGAAACCCAGCGCTTCGGCACGGGCTTTCAAAAAATCCTCCGCGAAAAAAAATGGGCGTTGGGCGCGACGGTGCTGGCAACGCTGATTTTGTTTTTCAACAAATACGTCATGGGTTACGTCATCGCGCGCCTGCTCGGGCAAAAGGTTCCGTTCGAAATTTTCCTCGGCTTGCAGATCGTCCAACTCCTCGTGATCTATTTCGCGCCCACGCCCGGCGCTTCCGGCGTTGCCGAGCTGTCGTCGGTCTGGCTCATGGAAAAACTAATGCCCGAATCGCTGCTCTTGATTTACGCCGTGCTCTGGCGCCTCGCCACCACGATCCTCGGCGCCGCGATCGGCAGCGCGGTGTTGTTGTTGGATGTGAGGCATTGGGCGCAGAAATCAAAAAGCCTCAAAGCAAAAAACTTTTGACCGCGGAAACGCGCCGGATTTATTCTGCGTTTGGATGCATTGCCGCTTGACCGGCCGGCGGCCGGTGTTAAGCGATGCTCGCCACCACCAGCTCCGAAAAGCCGCACGCGCTCACCACGGCGCGATCTTTTCCCTGCCGCTTGGCGGCATACAGCGCCACGTCGGCGCGCTGCAACACGGTGTCGAAATTTTTGTCGTCGAGGCTCACCGTTGCAATGCCGATGCTCACCGTCGCCTGAATGGCGAAATCATCCGTCCGCAGCCGCGCCTGCCGAATGTTGCTCATGATATTTTGGCCCGCAGCCAGCGCGCCTTCCGCCGAGGTTTCCGGCATCACCACCACAAACTCTTCGCCGCCCAGGCGACCGACAATATCGACGGCGCGAATCGAGCGCTTGACCGTGTTCGCAATCAGCCGCAAAACCTGATCACCGGCAAGATGACCATAACGATCATTGATGGATTTAAAATCATCCGCGTCAATGATCATAATGGAGAACGCCGAAACATAACGCCGCCAGCGCGCCCATTCTCCGGTCGCGCGCTCTAAAATCGTCCGGCGATTGAGCAGACTGGTTAGCGCATCTTCGCGCGAAAGTTTTTTCAATTTGTAAACCGCTTTGCGCAGTTTCAAATTGGCGTGCACCAGCGCGCGCGTGCGTTCCGTGACTTTAGCTTCCAACTCTTCGTTGGCTTTTTGCAGCGCCGCTTCGGCGCGTTTGCAGGCGCGCCGCACTTCCACATCTTGCAGCTCGCGCTCAATCGCCGGGCCGAGCCGGGCAAGATTGCTCTTCTCCAGGAAATCATGCGCGCCAGCCTTCATGGCGGCTACGGCTTTCTCATCGCCAACCAAACTGGAAACAATAATGAATGGCGCATCGATGGCGTGCTCTTTACAAACCCCCAAAGCCGTCGTGACGCTAAACTGTGACAGGTTATAATCGGCGATAATGATATCCCAGCTTGGTTCGGTGAGCGCGGCCTGCATCGAGGGGAGCGAATCGACGCGCACCGCCACGGGGTCGTATCCGCAACGACGCAATTCGTGCAACAACAACCTCGCGTCATTAGGGGAATCTTCAATCAACAAAACTCGAAGGGGTTTAAACATAAATCGTCCTTGATTGTTGGTGCCTGCTCCCGCTCCGATTTCACAAAAAATTCCAGCCGGCTTTTGCTAAAATGTTTTCGCGTTGAAGATGCCGACCGTCTAACCGGCCGGCGCTTCATCGGCAACCGGCAGTTCAACGCTAAACGTGGTGTGCTCGCCGGCTTGGCTTTCCACAAAGATGTCACCGTGATGTTCTTTAACGATGCCGTAACTGATGCTAAGCCCAAGCCCGGTTCCTTCCGAACGTTTTTTGGTGGTGAAAAATGGGTCGAAAATTTTCGGCAGAATCTCCGGCGCCATGCCGACGCCGGTGTCGTGAAATTCCGTGCGAATAAAACGCCGGCCATGGCGCCGCAGCACGCGCGCCGAAATTTTCAGCAATTTATTTTCGTGATCGCCGGCATATTTTTGATTCAGCGCATGTTGAGCGTTGCTCGCCAAATTGATAAAAACTTGTTGAATCTGCTGGCTGCGGCATTTGAGCAGCGGCAAATCCGGCGGTATTGCATAGACGAGGTTGACGCCGTCCTGGCATAACCGGTGCTCCATCAAATGCAACGCCGATTCCAGCAGTTCCCCAAGCCCAATCCAACCGTGTTCCTGGGGTTGTTGGCGTGCGAAGGTCAACAAGTTATGCACGATTTTGGCGACGCGATCGCTCTCCCGTAAAATCCCTTGCAGCAAAAATTGTTTTTCGTCATTCATCGGCGCGCGTTCATATAAAAGCTGCGCGTAGTTGATGATGCCGGTCATCGGATTATTGATCTCGTGCGCCACGCCCGCGGCCAGCTCGCCGAGCGCGACGAGCCTGGCCGTTTGCTGCATTTGCTGCTGCAAACTTTCACGCGCGCGCTCGTTGTGGACCGCCGCCGTCATATCGCGCACCGCCACGATCGCGCCAATCAACTGCCCGCGTTCGTCATACAGCGGCGCCGCGTTGACGGAAAGATATTTCTCCTGGCCGGCGCGGCAAATTTTTAACCGGCAATCGCTGCTGCGTTTTTGTTCATGCAGCGCCAAATAAATGGGATGCCGCGCGCGCGGCAAATCTTCGTTTTCCGGCGTCAGGATTTTCCAGCCGTTTTTATATTCGAAGAACCGGCTTTGCAAAAGCGCCGCCTGCGACATTTCAAAAATTTCTTCGAGGGCGCGGTTGCTGATCAACAGCTCGCCGGCGCGATCCAGCACCGCGATGCCGTCGCTCATCGTCCGGAGCAATAATTCGCGCAATTCCGCGGCGCGGTGTAACTCCACTTCATAGTGTTTTTTCTCGGTGATGTCGCGCGCAATGCCCATATAAATTTCATCATTGATCGGCGCGGCATTGAGATCGATCGTGCGCGCAAACAATAAATTGCGCCGCGCCGCGCCACGGGCGGGGCGAGCTTCATCCGGTTCGGGATTGGCAACGCCAGCCGTAGCACCATCGCCATCGGGATTTTCTATAAAACTCGCCAGTTTGCCATTATACAAAGATGAAACCAGGGCCAATTCCGTGCGCGGCTGGATCGCCAGCTCGCCGCGAAACGGGCGACGCGACAAAATATCGCCGAGGTATTCTTCCGCGCCGCTGGTTTTCGCCATGACTTCGTTGAGCGTCGATTGCAGCAAATCTTCGCGGCGACAACCGAACATTTCGCAAAAGGTTTCATTGACTTCGATAAAACGCAGCTCGCGGTCAACCACGAAAATGCCGTCGAGGGCATCCTGCACGAGACGGCGATACAACGTTTCGGAGTGCTGCAATTGGCCTTCGCGCTGTTGCAGATGCGCGGCCATGCGATTAAAAGACTTTCCCAGCAACACCAATTCGTCACGGCCCTGAATTTCGATACGATGCGCCAAATCGCCGTTGCCGAGGCGCTGCGCCCCGTCGATAAGCTGACGCCGCGGCCGATGCCGCCCGCGGCTCAAAAGCATTGCCAGCCCGATTCCCGCGCCGAGGAAAAGCGCCGTGATCAACGCATGCGCAAACTGCAGCGGGTCGCGGTCAAACTTCAAGAACGGTTCCGGGCGGTGGGCAGGATCTGCGCGGCGTGCGCGGTTGCTCGCGAAAGTTTGCTGCAACAAACTCGGCTGCAACAGCAACGAGTTGGCGGCCGTGATCATCAAACCGTAAACGATCACCAGGAAAATTGTGCCCGCGAGCAAACGATTGCGAAAGCCCGGGCCGGTGCAACGGCGGCCAAAAAACTTTTGTAACATATCCTTGCGATGGCCCAATCCCGTCTTAACGGGAAGTTTATCATCGCGCGGCGTTAGTCCGTCAAATAGGAGCATGTCCCTCTGCCTCCTTCTCCGTCATAGAAGCCAGGTTGTTAATACTGCAGCGGTAAATTAAAGCGTAATGCGTAAAACGTAATTCGTAAAATGTGTCCAAAAAGTTATGGGTTAAATTAATTCCACACCTTTTTTGCCACTCATTACGATTTGGGTGAAAAAAATCCACACAACCGTTTTTAGAAAAAGGTCCGCGGGTAGGTTTGGCCAGCCGGTTGAAGTGCAAGGTTGGAAAGGCAATGGCAAGCTTGACCGTACAATAACAAATTTGAAATTGTCGGCATTGCTGTAGTCCCGATTTTGCATCATCCGAAAAATCGGGGTTGGGCTTTTATATTTGCCAGATCAAGGTGTAACATTTCTGCAACAATGCCAGTCTGGTTTTGTCAAAATCCAATTTATTCTTACCGGCAGCGGTGAAAAATGCGGAAAAAATTTTAAAAAAAATGCCCGCAAACAATTTTCATGCTTGCGGGCAAAAAAACTTTTGACCTTTTATTTTGAGGTTGTCTGCTTTGTCACCTACAACAACTCATGATTCGCGGTCGCCATCGGCTCGCCGATTTGAATCACCGGACTCGTTTCGCTGCCGATGCCGAAGGGCTGCCATTTGTGCGCGTCATCGCTGCGCAAGCGATGCTTCGCGCCGCCGCGCGCATGGGTTTCGTCGAAGCCTTTCGGCTCGATAAACAAGCGCTCGCCATCCAACAGGCCGGTGACGCCGGTTTGGCCCGGCTCGGAAATTTTGGCCCGGCAATACGCGCACGTCTTTGGATCGTGTGACTTGTAGTCCGCCGGCTCTTCGTAAGTCGTGATAAAGCCCTCGAAATTGCGCAGCACCACTTTGTGATCCGACATGCTCAATAGATAATTCGGCATCACCGGAATTTTGCCGCCGCCGCCCGGCGCATCGACCACATAAGTCGGCACCGCGTAACCCGAAGTGTGGCCACGCAAACCTTCAATGATCTCGATGCCTTTCGCGACCGGCGTACGCAAGTGGCCGGAGCCTTCAACGAGATCGCATTGATAAAGATAATACGGCCGGATGCGCATCTTCACCAGCTCCTGCACCAGCTTGCGTTGCAGGTGGACGCAATCATTCACGCCCGCGAGCAAAACGCTTTGATTGCCCAACGGCACGCCGGCGCGCGAGAGCTTGTCGCACGCCAGCGCAATCTCCGGCGTGATTTCTTTCGGATGATTGAAGTGCATATTCACCCACACCGGATGGTATTTCGACAGCGTCGCGCACAGCTCGTCATCCACGCGCTGCGGCAGGAAAATCGGCACGCGCGTGCCGAGCCGAATGATCTCGAGATGCGGAATCGCGCGCAGCCGCCCCAGCAGATTGTCCAAAACTTTCGGCGGCAAAATAAACGGATCGCCGCCGGAAAGCAGCACGTCGCGAATTTGCGGCGTCCTGGAAATGTAATCGATTTGCGCGTCGTACTCCGTGCTCTTGAACTGCGCCGTCGGATCGCCGACGATGCGGCTGCGCGTGCAATAACGGCAATAGCTCGCGCATTGCGTCGTCACCAGCATGAGCACGCGGTCGGGATAACGATGCACCAGACCCGGCACCGGCGAGTGGCGATCTTCCGCGAGCGAGTCTTCCATCATCGACGTGAACGGCACCATCTCGGCGTCGGTCGGAATCACCTGCTTGCGAATCGGGCAGTCGCGATCATCCGGATCGATGATCGACGCGAAGAACGGCGTGATATCGACGCGGAATAAATTATTGGCGCGCAACGCGGTTTTCTCGCTTTCGGTGAGATTGATGATTTGCGCCAATTCCTCGACGGAATTGAGACGATGCTTGAGCTGCCAGCGCCAATCGTCCCATTGCGCGTCAGGCACCTCCGCCCAGACTTTCGGTCGCGGCGTGCGATCAGTTTTTTTTGTTGTGGCGGCGCCGTTGCCGGAAACGTTTGGTAGCTGAATGTTGTCGAGCATCGCCGGACTCCTTTCGTGATTTTTTGTTTTCGTCTTTCCTGTTTTTTTGATTGGTTTTGCGCTCTTCCATAAGGCGGAAATTAAGATACAAAAACTTTTGGAAAGTTCCAAGAAAATGTGCATCTTATTGAATGAAGTCCGAGGTCGGGAGTCCGAAGTCCGAGGTCAATGATGCGGACAGGCAACCGAGGCTCCGGCAACAACAGGCACGAACAACTTTGAGAGCGAGCCGTATGCGTGTAAATGGATGACGTGGATTGAAAGAGCAGGAAGGCTATGAGATCACCTCAATGGCAGAAGGCTTCTGCCGTCAAAGAAAGCGCAACCGAAAAATTTCACGGTCGCCTCGCCAATATTCCGGTGCTGCAAAACGTCCCGCGGACTCTTCTGCGCCAGCTCAAGCCCGGTATGTTGCGCGCGTATAGCGACGGCGAAATCATTATCCAGGAAGACCGGCCGGCGGATTGTTTGATCGTCATTTTGCAGGGCCTGGTTGATATCGTGCGTGGCAATGTTTTTCTCGTTTCGCGCGGCGCCAATGAAATGATCGGCGAGCAGGGCGTCGTCGATGAAGTCTCCTACAGCGCGACCGCCCTGGCGCGCGGTAAAGTCGAGGCGCTCGCGATTCCCGCGGGGTTGGCGAAAAAATTCTTGATGAATTATCGCTTCACGCTGAACCTCATTAAGATTCTTTCGGCCAAATTGCGCGCGGCCACGGATGACGAAGCGGTGCGGCTGGCGCAGGAACAGAAAATGTTCGCGGCGTTTCGCAGCCACGTGCATCCGCGCGTGCTGGATGATCTGCTCGCCCAGGGCATCGAAAATTACGGCGCGCCCCGCTACATCGATTGCGCCATTCTTTTTGCCGATATTCGTTCCTACACCTCGCTCTCGCTCGAAGCCACGCCGGAGGAAATCGTCAACGAATTGAGCCGCTATCTCGACGGCATGATCGAGATCATTCACGCGCACGACGGCATGATCGACAAATTTATCGGCGACAACGTCATGGCTTTCTGGGGGTTTGCCCAACCACCCTCTTCCCTTTCATCCTTGCCATTAAAGCAACGGCCGCTCCGCGAACTGACGCCAAATGGTGGCCACAAAATATTGGGCAATGCTAACGGCCATCATTCGATTTTGGAAATGAACTCGGTGAGCCGAGCGCTGGATTGCGCCATCGCGATGTGGAAGGCCGCGCGGAATTATTCGTTTCGCGGCCGGCAGATCCAAATCGGCATCGGATTGAATTACGGCACGGTGTTCTGCGGCAACGTCGGCAACGATCGCAAGCGCCAATTCACGGTGTTGGGCCATCCAGTGAATTTAGCCTCGCGTTTTGAATCGTTGACCAAAGACCTCGGCGTTCCCATCGTCGTCGGCGAAAAATTTTACGACCAGCTTCCACCGGCGCGGCGCCACGAATTTCAAGCGTTTCACGACGTGCAGGTGCGGGGAATCGAGCCAATTACCTGTTACGGACATTTTGGGGAAAAAGATAAATAGATAAAATGATAAAAAGAGTGACGCGGCTGCGGGCGATTCAAAATCAAATTCTGCGCGTTGAAAAGCGTTTGCAAAAAATGGAAAAAATCAGCCGTCGTTATTCAATGATACGACTGCTGATTTTCCTGAGCGCGACGGGGCTTGGCATTCTCGCCGCTTATTTCCTGCCCGATCTTTTCTTCTGGACTAGCGCCGCTCTCGGCGTGATCGTGTTCAACATCGTCGCTTATTATCATCGCCGGTTGGAGCGGAGCGCGAAACGGCATCGCTTTTGGCGGCAGATTAAAACCACGCAACTGGCGCGCATGCAATTGGATTGGGCGGCCATTCCCGCGCCTATTGAGCAACCGCCGGAGCGCGATCATCCTTTTGAAATCGATCTCAATCTCACCGGCGCAAAATCGTTGCACCATCTGCTCAATCTTGCCATCTCCGTGGAAGGCAGCAAGCGGCTTAAAAAATGGTTGTTGGCAACAACCCCACAACTCTCCGAGATTCGGCAGCGCCAAACGCGCGTTCAGGAAATCACGCCGCTGTCCCGTTTTCGGGATAAGTTGCTGCTCTGTTTTATGGAAGTGACCAACGAGCCGTTGGAAGGGAAAAAATTTTTAACCTGGCTCGCGCAGAAAAACCTTCGCGCCCCCAAATGGCTTCTGCCGCTCTTCAATGTTCTCGCTCTTTTAAATCTCGCGCTTTTCGTTTTAAATAATTTAAAAATCATAGCGGCGTACTGGCAGCTCACAATTTTTATCTACGCGGCTTTTTATTTTCTCTATGCGGATAATCTCAAGTCAATTTTTGACGAAGCGCTTTTTTTAGAAGAAGAATTGGGCAAGCTGAAAGCGCTTCTTTTCCATCTGGAATCGTATCCATTTGGCGGGAATAAAAAATTAGCCGAGCTTTGCAGCCCGTTCAAAGCTTCAACCAAACGGCCATCGGCGCAACTGAAAAAAATCCGGGCGATTGCCACTGCGATTGGCTTGCGAATGAATCCGTTGCTGCGAATCTTGCTGAACGCCGTCCTGCCGTGGGATTGGTATTGCGCTTATTTTTTGGACGCACAAAAAGCCAAGCTCGCCGCCGCGTTGCCGAAATGGCTGGACGTTTGTTTCGAACTGGAAGCGCTCAACTCACTGGCGAATTTTGCTTATCTCAATCCCGATTACGCTTTTCCGGAAATTATCGCGGACGACAAGCATTTGCGAGCGCAGGAAATCGGCCATCCGCTCATTCCCTCCGAACAGCGCGTCGCGAATGATTTCACGCTGCAAAACCTCGGCGAGCTGGCGATGATCACCGGCTCCAACATGTCCGGCAAGAGCACGTTTCTCCGAACGCTGGGCCTCAATCTCAGCCTGGCTTATGCCGGTGGGCCGGTTTGCGCGAATCAATTGCAAGCTTCGTTGTTCCGGTTATTCACCAGCCTCAACGTCAACGATTCGTTGAGCGACGGCTTTTCGTTTTTCTACGCAGAAGTGCGACGATTAAAAGCGCTATTGGACGCGTTGCAAAATACGCCGGCTTCCCCTCTGTTCTTTTTGATCGATGAAATTTTCAAAGGCACCAACAATCGCGAGCGCCTCATCGGCAGCCGCGCCTATGTCCGCGCGCTGGTGGGAGAAAACGGCTTCGGGGTGATTTCAACGCACGATCTGGAATTGACGGCATTGGCTGACGCGTTTCCCCAGATCCATAACTTTCATTTTCGCGAAGAGGTCGCCGACGGCAAAATGATTTTCGATTACAAACTCCATTCCGGTCCATGCCCGACAACGAACGCGCTGAAGATCATGGCACTCGCAGGTTTGCCGGTGGAAACGCCTCCTGGCGAATAATTTTACTTGCTACCCAAATCTGAATAGGACCCCGACAGTAAATCTTCCGGCGCCATGCCAAATTCTCGTAACCAAAACCTGGCTTCTTGTTCGGCAATTTGTGGAGATTCTCCTTCGCGTAAAATCACTTCGATCTCAAGAAAATTGCCGAGTCCTTCAACCGCATCAAGATGCAAACGAATCAGATCAGGCGCAGCGCGGCCGGCATATTCACCAAACTGCTGCGGCAACAAATAAAGCTCGCGAGTTTTCTTGACGACGGTGCGAATGCCATACGCCGCGCCGAGCACATCGCACAACGCCGACGGTGACGCGACCGGCGCAATCAGGTAATCGCTGCGTTTCACCTCGGCGCGGTCGGGTCGCTGGTAAAAAATCAATTGCGCGGTTTCATCGTTGATCTCGCGCAATTTCAAACGGCCAGTTGGCGCGTGAAAATAAGTATCGGTTTGGCGCAACGTGGCGGCGAGGGAAATGCGCTTCGTTGTTAAAATGGAATGAACCCGCGCGAAGTTTTGCAAGCGCGCCTTGAACTCAATATTGGTCATTTTTGCATTTCATAAATTGCGGCGCTGCTTTCAGTTCCGGCCACACCATCGGCTTGCGGTCATCAGGATCGTCGCCGCCCCACATGCCGGCTTCATCGCCGTAGTAAATCATCGGCGCGCCGACATAGGTTACCATAAAGGCGGCAATCATCTTTTGCGTTTGGCGATTCTCCACACTCGGCCGGCGCGGATCATAATTCGGATTGTCGCGGCAACCGGCTTGGCGATCATATCCGTGATCGCCGGCATTTTTGATCATGCTCGCCAGCCGGTCGGTGTCATGGCTGCCGATGAGCACCTGCATGATGTGATTCGTCGCGTCGCTGTAATTGGCGCGAATTTTACTCAGCTCTGCGTCGAAGCGCGTCACGTTCCATTTCTCTTCGCCGCCGATAAAAAAGTTTCGCATCGCATACGCCACCGGATAATTCATCACCGCGTCGTACCGATCGCCTTTGAGCCACTCCGGCGCGAGCTTCCAGATCTCGCCGGTGGTGTAAGCATTGGGATTGAGTGAGCGCACCAGCGCGCACCACTCTTCCCAAAATTTCGGCGCGACGTCTTCGGAAACATCGAGCCGCCAACCGTCAACACCGTCGCGCGGATCGCCGTCGCCGTTCGGATCCATCCAGCGCCGGGTGATCGCGAAAATATATTCGCGCGGTTCCGGCACGATGCCGTTGTCATCTTCGCGAAACACCGGCAGCGACCACGTGTTCCACCAGCTTTCATAATCCAATTCATCTTTCGGCGTTTGCGGATCATCCCAGCCGCGCACGACAAACCAGTCTTTGTAGCGCGAGTTTTGTTGACTTTTAATCAGATCACGGAACGCCCAGAAATCGCGGCCGACGTGATTGAACACGCCGTCGATGATCACGCGCAGGTTGCGGCGATGCACCTCTTGAATAAAATGCAGAAACAGCGAATCGGCCGTTGTCCATTTCCAGGTTTTCGGATCGGCGGTTTCGGTGGCCATGATCGCTTTATCACGTTCTGGGTTTGGGCCGAAATTATCATCAATGTGATGATAGCTCGAAGCGTCATATTTGTGCAGGCTCTGTGCCTCAAAAATCGGATTGAAGTAAATTGCCGTGACGCCGAGTTCTTTTAAATAATCGAGCTTCTCGATCACGCCCTGCAAATCGCCGCCGTAGCGCCGGTCGAAAACAAATTTATAGAACGGCCAGCCGGTGGCCTTTTCCCACGGTTGAGCTTTGTACCAATCCGAAGTCCACGGCGACCCTTGCCAACCGGGATAATCTTTGATACCGGCGTCGGCAGCAGCCGGATCGTTGCGCGCGTCGCCATTGCGAAAACGTTCCGGAAAAATTTGATACCACACCGCACCCTGCGCCCATTCCGGGCCGGTTTGCGCAATGGCTGATTGACTCCGCGCTAGTTCGGGAAGCAGAAAAGCCAAATTCAGCGTCAGCAATACAAAACGATGGAAAATGTCTAATAATTGCATTCTGTGTAAATCAAGAAAAATTGGTTCTCAAGTTTTTGCTATGAATTATTCTGCATCAAAAAGCGAGGGAGCAGATGATCGTTTTCTGATCCAGTAATGATTATCGATATCATACCGCCAACCATACCCCTCGAGCAAGCCTGTAAACTCAGTCCGGTCAATATCAAGAGAATCTATCGCCGAATCTTTCCAAGCTTCTATGATGAGCCGATTGAATAAATACTCTCCATATAGTTTATTGGACGTAATACCTTCAAGAATAGCGCCGAGGGTTTTGTCCACCTCAAAACTTCTTTTCGTTTTATTGTTTTTGCGTAAGCCTGATTTATGGAAAGTCAAAATAAGCTCGCCGGCAAGCACCGATTCCTTGTTTTTCTTTTTGTGCATTGACCATATCGGATCGCCGATTTGTGAGATGGCAGCTTTTAATTCAGCGCCTTCATCCGCAGCAGCGGAAAGAATGGCCTTGAAGTAATCGATGTTCCAGTGTTGAAAAACCACGGACATCCATCTGCCGTCTTTCAACAGTCGGACACATTCTTTTATGCTGTTGCCGAGCCGGGCAATATAAACACTCTCGGAGAGTTTCAAATCGCCGCCCACAATCAGCTCTTTCTCTCGAACGCACATGGAAGGATTTAAGCCGAGCCAGTTATTCCAGAGCGTCGACAAATCGAGATAAGAGATATGCCCACCGTAAGGCGGGTCCGTGAAAATATAATCGACCGGCGTGTCCAACTCCTGACGCAAATCATCAACATCGCGCGAATGGATTTCAAAGACGCCGCGCCAGCCGACAGTTCGCTGCTTCAATTCAATGGCCTGATCGATTTCAGCTTTTGCAGCGAGAACGTTGTTTGCTCTTTCAAGAAATGTTTGCCACGGCGGCAACTCCACCGGTTCTTTTGCAACCTTATACCGATAAATACTGAAAATACTCGACCCACCTCTGGACTCGGCTCTTCCTTCTGCCGACAAAAATGTTTTGTTAAGTTTGCCGAGCATTGCCGACCACGCTAAAAGCATTCCGTTTCTCGCAGCGTCGTTTTGAAGTCTATCAATGGCATCCTTGAGAGTTGCCAGCGAAGCAAGTTGCCGGGGTGTAAACAAATCGTGATAATACGCCACGTCCGAGTTATCCGGCAACTTCACATTGAGTGGAGGTGAAAGCGAATATAGAAGTTTGTTGAATTGCTCTTCATTAGCATGATTAATTTCGTTGAGTCGATTCTGACACGATTCTTCAAGAGAACGCAGAGCGGTTCGATAATCATCAAGATTACCATTCGCCAGATTTGCTATTCCGTGAGCAATAAAATTGGCCAAAGGATTAATATCGTTTTGCATGCCAATGCGATTTTCAAGAAACGCTTCGATGGCTGTAACCCCTGAACCTCCGAAGGGATCAAGAATTCGGTCGCCTTCTTTAGAATAATGAAGAATATATTTTCGTACGACGTTGGACGGGCGACGTGTGAAATAGGGATGAACGCCATAGTGTCTTTTTGCGCTCTGCCTCGCCGCGGGAATGCGCGCTTCGAGTGGCACTATATCGGCATATCCGTTCACATTGGCTTTAGTTAAAAGTTTTTTGCGTAATGACATAATGCATCAAGTTCAATGACGTCAATATGGGATGATAGTTGTTTGTGGCTATGAATGGCACAGAGCACAACAGCGCGCGAAAGCTCTTCTTTACCGTACTTCTGCTGTTGGTAAATAAAACCGGCGCTATTTCTTTTGATTTCTACCGGAATGGTGTATACCGGGTAGTCCATAAATGTAAACTCGGTTAAACAATCATATCCTTTGCCGACATAACCACCAAGTTGTATACCCAGATGCTTTAATGGACCGGAAGCGCGCAAAATATCCGTTTCCTGTATGTAGGGCAATTTGGTTTCGCTGCGATGAACCTGCACGATTCTGCATATCTCATCAAGCGCCCAGGAAACGATGCCAGGAACTTTCTTCTGTACATAATGTAACTGTCGAACCCAAAACCGGCTGATGTAATCATGAGTAAAAGATAGTGGCCGTTCAATTCCATCGATTATTTTTTTCCTACTCTCATAAGCATACTTAAAAGCCAGTGGAGTAAGATAAAAAGTATCCTCTCTGATTTCAATATCTAAATCAATTCTTTCAAAATCGCCCGCCGGGAGCTTGAACCAGAATCTAATTGCTTCTCCAATACTTTCGCCGGCACGGCCCTGCTGAATTCGATCATGCCCGACATTACCGGAAACCGGCTTGCTTTTGCTATCAAGCTTATGATTAGCGCCAACAGCATAATAATCTGATTTTGTTGCACCGTATGGTGTAATCAATGCAACACGGACAGCCCCCTTTTGCCTGAGATATACCTTTACAGGCTCCGAAAGATCATGAAAATAATATTGAGGGCCGCCCGTTCCTCGACTGCCACGTTTTGTTTGCTGTAAATGCATATTCCCAGTCTCCCGAACATTTTTATAAAATTTTTCCAACAAGCAATTACGTCAAGACGCCCCGCGCATTTCTTTGATTTTTTGCTCGGCGACTTCCTGCATTTGTTTCGCCGCCTGCTCCGGTGTGAGCTGGCCGTTGAGAATGCTTTGATAGGCCGGGCGCATGGCGTCCCAGATGACGCGCATTTCGGTGTTGATCGGCATCGGGCGGCCAACGGTGATTTGATCTTGCGAGGCTCTTAAAATCGGATCGTGTATAAACATGGAATCGGTGCGTGCTTCCAAACGTGAAGGGATGGCTTTGAGCGCGCGGGTGTATTCCAGCTCATTATCGGGGCGTGTGAGAAAACGGAGCAAATGCAAAACCCGTTCGCGGCGCGCGGCGTCGAGGGCGTTGTTCAAACAAAAACCGGTGGGGGAAACCATCGGCGCCGGCCATTTGCCGGTGGCGGAAACCATTGGAATACGCGCCAGCCCGATGTCCACGCCGGCGTCGAGATAACCGCCCCAGCTCCACGGCCCGTTGATGATCATCGCGGCGTTTTGCTGTTTGAACCATTGATTCGCCAGATCATAATCGCATTCCGGCGGAATGATTTTTTTCTCGCGCAGCTCGTTGATGAATTTGGAGGCGCTGATCGTCGCGGCGTTATCCAACGTCGGACGCGCATTTTCATCCATCACCCAGCCGCCGTAACCGCCTAAAAATGGAATAAAAAAAAACGGCTCGATAAAATTCCACACCAGCGCATATTGATCGGGCCGACCGTCGCCATTGGTATCCTTTGTTAATGTTTTGCCGAGTTCGATGAGTTCATCCGTGGTTTGCGGCGGTTTAGCTATAAATTTTTTATTATACACGAGCGTCAAATGATTGCCGATACGGTCCGCGAGCATGTACAGCCGGCCTTTGAAACGAACCACGCCCATCGGATCAAACTTTGCCAATTCCTCATTAGAAAAAAACTCGTCCATCGGTTGAATGATGTTCATGTCAAAAAACGGGCCGACCATGTCCGCCGGGCCGTAGACGAGATCGGGGCCGCTGCCGCCGAGCGCGGCGACGATAAAGTTGCTGCGCAGCTCTTCGGTCTCGTAGTAAATATGAACGGCGCGTTGAATCGGGTGCTGTTGCATATACTCATCCAATGGCCGCGCATCTTGCAAATGACGTTTGAGGTCCGAAGGCCGTGGATTGCTGCGAATCAGTTCATCAAACGCCGCCGGGTTTTTCAAATTTTGTCGAATCACTTCGGCGAGGCCGGGATTGATTTCGAGCATGTATTTTCCCAGCAGCCCCTCGAGCACGACGCGGCCCGGGGCAAAATCCTGCGTCCAAATGATCAGCTCGTTGGGATCGCGGCCGGATTGGCCGGTGGCGAGCAGAAAAATGGTGAGAATCAGAAACAGGGCGAGAACGGCGACGGTCAAACGTTGCATGATTGATTCCTTTTGCCGTAAGAATAAAACGTGAGACATAAATCGTAATGAAACAAGATTCCCGCGGAATGACAGCCTCTTTTCACGCCTGAATAGTTACTCGGCTTTTTCCGGTGCGGGGTTCTCCCGCTGCTCGGGAAGCAGCGCAAAAGCCGTTTGCAGTCGCAAATAATACGTGATCGAGCTGGCGCGCCAGGCGTAGTGACTCAGACTCGCCAAAAGAACGCCGAGCAAAAAAGTCGTCGCCGCGACAAAGTAGCGGGTTGGCGGCGGGATCGGGAGACGGCTCAAAATAAAAACCGCAGCAAGTATCGCCAGCAGGCCGAAATTGATCATCGAGCTGCGCATGATGCGCAGGCGGCTGCGCAGATAATCCAGGTCCGTGGAAAGGTGAGGCGATTGCGCGAGGATGTAAATCCGCAAGGACGCGAACGATTGGGCGGCGCGCTCGCCCAAAACTTTCTGGCGAATCGCGTGATCCGCGCCGGCAAGCAGCGTGTCGCTCACCCGATCCATGATGATGCCGAGCACGTAGGTGAAGGCCGCCAGTGGTATCGCGATCGCCAAATTATTGAAGATGGAAAAATCGATCCAGTCGTATCCAAACAAGCAAAGGATCAGCAGCGCGATCCACGCGAGCGTTTCCACGCCGATGATCAACAACTCGGCAAAGACGTTGGTGGTGGTCATGGACAGAATTGGTTTAAACGAAAAGCCGGCGACATTGACTGGTGAAAAGATAAATAGCCGGAAGGAAAAAGGCAAGCGGGATGTTTTGTGGCGGGAAATTTTTCGCTGGGCGAAGAGAATGGATCGGTGGATTGATGGATCGTTGGATTAATGGGATTGCATCAATCCAACAATCCACCGATCCACTAATCCAACATTCCAGACCGGCAGCGCTTACATGCGGTTCAACCATTCCTGGGCTTTGGCGACGAACTCGCTGTTCGGAAATTCCGCAATCAGGCGCGTAAAGGCTTCGCGGGCTTCGGTCTTTTGATTCATTTGCGCATAGGAGCGGCCGAGCATGAGCAGCGCATCGTCGCGCTTCAAAGATTTTGGATAATTCAACACGCGGGAGAACGCGTTCACGGCTTCGCGATAGTTGCCGGCGCCGAAATGCGCTTCGCCAATCCAGTACACGCAATTACTCACGCGCGGATGATCCGGAAATTGGGCAACGATGCCGTTGAACTGATCGATCGCTTCGGGATAACGCTTGCCGTAAAATTTGCTCAACGCTTCTTCATAGCCGCGCGAAAAGCTGGCGGAATTACCCGGCGCCGAAGTTAGTTGCGTTTGCATGGCGTTGACGCTTTGCTCTTTTTCGGAAACGGCGGTGCGCAGCGTGTTGATCTCGCCATCCTTTTGGTTGATCTCTTGATTCAACTCGTCCATCTTCGATTTCAGGCGAACGTATTCCTGCATGTCTTGCTGCGGCTGCTGCGCGGCGGACTCCATTTGGTCGATCTTCTGGGCAAACAGGTCGACGTCATCGCTGGAAGTTTCTTCAATCGGCGTTTGCTCGGCAACGATGTCACCATCGCGTTTGCCGCCGAAGAAAAGCGTGAATCCGGCTCCAGCCGAGACGATGCCATCTTTGGCTTTGTTCGTGCTGAGGCGGTCGAACGCGTCGCTGCCGGTAATGCGAAAACTGCCGCCGAGATCAAGCCCGGCGCGCGAACCGAACATCAGGCGAAAGCCCAGATTCGGACCAAAAGCAAATGTATTGAAACTCTTCGTGCTTTTGAAGGACACGCCATTCATCTTGCTCGTTATTTTAAAGCTTACGCCGCCGCCGCCGAAGCCAATATAAGGGCGGAAACCGCCGGAAGCAATTTCATAATCCAACATCAGCTCGCCGCGCAACGCATTGGCGGTAAATTTCGTCGGCGTTTGAACGCCGTTTTGCAGGGTGGGCGCGGTAAAAGGCAGTTGGCCGTAATTGCCCATTAAAGAGATGCCGAGATGAGAATTAAACCGGCGGGTAAAAAAAACGCCGCCACCAATGCCGAATTTGATTTTGCTCGAATCCCCCAATGACGAATTGATGGTCGGGCCGACGCCAAATCCCCAGCGCGCCTGCGCCAGGGCTTGGGTGTCAAATAAACTTGCGCTCATTCCAACCCAGACGGCTAGAATGATCAGTAACCAATTTTGCTTTTTCATACGACAACTCCTCTAAGAGCTTCCTTGCCCCTGGGGGCGTTTTGCGGATTTCGAAAACAATCCGTGGGCTGAATGATCGGCGCGACTCGTTTCGCGCCGCGGCGGTTAAAATCCGGCGCCGGCGTCGGCGCGCAGTTTCGGCATTTCGGCAAAAAAAGCCGTTTCCGCCGTCAGGCCGAAATATGATTTTAATTCCGCTGGAACAATTTCATTAATCGTTATTTTTTGCTCGGCGTACGTATTATAAGCTTTGATCAATTCTTCTAATTTTAGTTTAAGCGGCTCCAACCGTTCTTCAGTGCAATCAACATTTTTGACACCGCGCCGCGCCGCCAAAATTGTGTCGCCGATCTGCTCGAAATAATAATTTTGCATCGATTGGCTGATCAAACCGTCCACCGAGCTTTTGACGTCTTTTTCTTTTTCAACCAGCGTTTTGAGGGTATTTTTTAAATGAAAGAGATTGAGCTCTTTGACCAGTTGCGCCTCGAGTCCGATATAGATGAACATCGCCGGCAATTTTTTGTAGTAGCCGGTTTTCGGCCCAATGTTGGTCAAAATATATTGCTCGACCACGACGCGTTCGCCGTGCGACATTTGGCGATGCGTCGCATAACGGAGCGAGTTGGCTTCCTGATGATATTCGACGCGCGCCATTAAATCTGCAAAAGAAAAATATAACAATTCTTTCATAAGTGTTTCTTATCCTGTGTCGATAAATTAAGCCGGTTTTGGAAAAAATTATTGGGCGAACAAGATTTGCTTTGACAAACCTTATGCCAGCCGCCAGCCGTTTTTTTCCAACTCACGCAAACACAGGATTTCAAAAAATTTAGTGCGACGCAAAATTGCCCACGGCGCAGCCAGCCGGCGTTCAAGCTCGGCTCAAACTGTCGCCAACTGAAGCGTGGTCGCACGATGAAACACTCCTCCCTTTTTCAAAGAGCAGGTTCACACAGCCCGGCGATAAATGCTCAACACATACTCGACCGCCGGCTGCAATTTTTCTCGCGGCCAATTTGCCGTTAAAATCGCGTCACCGATTTCTCGCAGCAGCACCATCCGGAGTTGACCTTGTTTCGTTTTTTTATCAATCGCCATTGCCCGCTCCAACACTGCAAAATCAATACCGTCCAAACGCGCGTTTAGCGGAAATTTTATTAAAAAATTTTCAATATCTGAAAATGCTTTGTCGGTTAACAAACCGGCTTCACGAGAAAGATAAGCCTCAATCATCATGCCAAGCAGAATCGCCTCGCCGTGGCGCAGCGTGCGGTAATCAGTTGCCGCTTCCAGCGCGTGGCCAACCGTATGTCCAAAGTTCAATAACGCCCTTTGATTGGACTCGCGTTCATCCTTTGCGACAATCTCTGCTTTGATCGCGCAACTGCGGTGGATCGCTTGGGTTAAAATCGTTGGTTCAAGTTGTAACAATTTCGTTAGATGCGTTTCCAGAAAGGTAAAATATTCATGATCGCGAATGCAGGCATGTTTGACGATCTCAGCCAGGCCGCAAACAATTTCGCGCGGTGGCAGGGTGTTCAAGGTTCCCGTGTCGATCCAAACCAGGCGCGGCTGGTGAAAAGCGCCGATCATGTTTTTCCCGAGCGCATGATTGACGCCGACTTTGCCGCCGATACTGGCGTCAACTTGCGCCAGTAAAGTCGTTGGCACTTGCACAAAATCGATACCGCGCATGAACGTGGCCGCGGTGAAACCGGCAAGGTCGCCGATCACGCCGCCGCCCAGCGCGATGATCACCGTTTGCCGGTCGCAGCCGAGCTTGAGCATCTCCCCGGTGAGGCGCTCGAGGGTTTTCAGATTTTTATGGCGCTCGCCGTCGGCCACCACGATTTTGTCGGCGCGCAATTTTGCCGCGGCCAGGCTCGCCAAAACGCTTTCGCCGTAATGGCGATCGACAACAGTGTTGGTGATCACGACAAATCGTTCGCCGATTTTGTAGAGTTTGAGCAGTTCCCCCAATTTTGCCGGCGCCGCCGCAGTAATAAAAATCGGGTAACTGCGGCCGGCGAGATCGACTTTCAGCGTTTCCATTGGTTTTGCCGCAAATTTTTAATGATAGCATGATAATTTAAAAATTTTTAAATTATCATGCTATCATTATTTTGAAGGCAGAATGATTTTTCGACAGAATAATTTTTAATCATGCTGCCAACCCATTATTTTGCCTTTTGCTTTTTGCCTTTTGCTTTTTTGCAAATTTATGCCGCCAGCTCAAATTCCAGTTGCGGGAAATCCAAGCGCGGCGGGGTGTTGCCCTCAAGTTGTTGCAAGCGGGAGCGGATAAAAACGAGATTGCCATTGACGGCGGGCGACGGTTGTTTGAGGAAATTGCGATAATGCTGCCTGGCCAGATCAAAACGGCCCAATCTATCAACCGCCAACATGCGGTTGAGCGAAGCGGGATAATGTCCCGATTGAATTTTCAACGCCCGCTCAAAGCTCGCGACCGTCTCCGGCCATTTGCCCATTCTGCTCAAGGCCACGCCGCGATTATTCCAACATTCAGCGCGGTTCGCGTTGAGACCAAGCGCCGCGTCATAATTTTGAATCGCCGTTTCGTTTTGCCCCATTTGCACGAGTGTATTGGCGCGAAAAATCCACGGCTCCAGCATATTCGGCTGCAACGCCACCGCCTGATCAAAAGCCGCCAGCGCTTCGGCAAACCTTTTGAGCGCAAACAACGCGCGTCCCCGATTAAGCCAAGCCTCCATCAACTCAGGATCAAGCTGGCAAGCGCGAACCAAATGCTCCAGCGCCGTATCGGCGCGCGCGATCATCAATAAAACAGCGCCGAGGTTGTTTAGCCCTGAGGGCGTGGCCGCGAGCCGCAGCAGATTTTCATATTGTTTTTGGGCGTCGTCTAAATTGCCCCGCTGCAGTGCCGCGTTGCCCTCCTGCCAGGCACGCAACGCTTGCTGAAAAGCTTGGGCGGCGAGCTTGGCGCCATGCGCTAATTCGCGCCGTAAGCGTTGTTCGCTGATTATCAACGCCAATCTTGGTTGTTCCTGATGCCGAGCGCTAGCCGGTGCGCCGTGGTCAAAAATCGGGGCAGACGCCGGACGGCGCGTTTCTTGCGAGAGCAGAAAAATATCCACGGTGAAAACAACGATGAGCGCCAGAAACGCGGTCATCGCCGCGGCAATATCAAACTGGGCGCGAAAGTCCAAAATGACGACGCCGATATTTAGCGCCATTCCGACAAAATTTACCATGCCCAATTTCCAATCTCGTTGGCGCCAGCCGAGCCACAGCAATCCGCTAAAAAACAACGCCACCAACAGCGTTACAACTTTGAAAAGCATTTTAATCCTGTTTAACAAAAAAAATTTAGTTATTCTCGCTTAAAATAAAATATAGCCGCATTCCGCCCGGCTGCGAACGTTGCCGCATGAAAATAAAAAAGCCTCCGAAAGGCGGAGGCTTTTGCAGGCGAGCGGCGATGATCACGCGCGTTGCCGTCGGGCGTTGAGCAAAACGCCGACGCCAAAGGCGATGAGAATCAGCGGCCAATAGCGGTTAATATCGGCAAAATAAAAATAATCTAATTCTTCCAGCAGCAGGGCGACGCCAAAGAGCACAAACATGACGCCGGGAAAAATTACGCCCCACTGCTTCGGCACCAACACGATGCGCGCCAATAAGCCCAACCCGACGGCGATCGGAAATATCGGCCAGGAATGAAAATAAGGAATGAAGCTATAATTGCGCAACAGGAAAAAAGCGCCGAGACTGAGAAAGAACACGGCGCCAAAAACGCCGTCGGCATAACCCCGGCCGCGGATGCGATAAGCCACCGCCAAACCCAACAGCACAAAGCCAAACGGATACAAATCTTCCCACACCGGCAAGGGCACATGCAGCCGGCGCGCCAGCATCACGGCGCCAATAAAAATTAACACCAGGCCGCCGACCAGCGAACCGCGGCGATTTTTTATTTGCAATGCAGAGCGCGTTTCCATATTAAATTTCTCCTCTCGTGCTGATCATCAAACTTGATTCGCCGGCGTTAAGGCGCTTGGCGTGGCCAGATTTTGCGCTTCTTCCGGCAAGATAATCATCATGACCATGTAAGTCACAATCCCAATGATGAAGCCGCTGAGCAGCGTGAGGATGACAAATCCCAAACGCACCAACGACGGATCGAGATTAAGATATTTGGCTAAACCGCCGCAGACCCCGCCGATCATGCGCTCGTGCAACGCGCGAACCCAACGTCGCTCATTGGCGCGCGTGTCCGGTCTTGTGCTCGCGGCGTCCGGACCGGTTGTCGTGCCAGGTGCCGCGGGTTTATTGATCGCCGAAAACGACGCCAACACTTCGGGGCGAAAAATCATGGCGGCGCCCACGAGAATGAGCAGCACTGAAAAAATCGCGCCCCAGCTAAACCAATACGGCAGATGCCAATGCCACGGAACCAGAAAATCCCAATCCATCCGGTCAGCCAGGAAAAAGAAACCCAGCACGATTAAAAGCAATCCGAAAAAATATTGGCTATTATTTTGCGAGGAGGTTTTCATCATGGGCGGCGGCGTCGCTCGAGGGTTTTCGGGGATAATGGCCCAAGCGACAAAGTAGGCGATCAAAGTTGCGAAGTGCGTCACGAAAATACTGATGACCCAGAGCGCTCGGGTTAAAAAGGGATCGACATTGAAGTATTCCGCCAGCCCGCCACAGATGCCAGCGAGGCGACGGTTGAAGACGGAACGATAGAGGCGGTTTACGCCCGCTTCGGAGGAGAAAGAGGTTTTGATTTCTTCGTTCACAGCAAGCTCACGGTTATAGTTGTCAAGGTTTACGTCAAATTTGAGCGGTTCCATCGAGCCACCGCTTGCAAATCAATTCTATAAACGAATGCCGCGAGCAGATGTTTCATTTCACGGCGAGGAATTTTTTCTCCAGCGCGCTAATTTTATCAACGCGCTGAAGATGGCGGCCGCCGCCGAAGCCGGTGGCGAGCCACACTTGCACGATTTCTTTGACGATGTCGATGCCGAGATTGCGGCTGCCGAGCGTCAACACATTCGCGTTGTTATGCTCGCGGCTATTGCGGGCCGTATAAACGTCGTGGCAGTTGGCCGCGCGCACGCCGGGGATCTTATTGGCGGCGATGGCGGAGCCGATGCCCGCGCCGTCAATGAGAATGCCGCGCACGGCTTTGCCACTTGCCACTTCCATCGCCACCGCTTCCGCAACGTCGGGATAATCCACCGGCGCTTCGCTGAACGTGCCGAGATCTTGAAAATGATAACCTAATTCTCGCAGGTAAATTTTCATTTGTTCTTTCACCGCATAACCGCCGTGATCGGCGCCAATGGCGATGACGCCGCTGGTCGCGGGCATCGGCGGAGCGGACGGCGCGGCTGGCGCAGCGGTTTTGGCGGTTTCGCCTTCGCGGCGCAATTCGATTTTGCGCACGCGCGCGGCATCGCGCGCGGCCGGGGTGATCAAAATTTTTGCCGGAACGACAAGCTGCGATTTTTTCTCCTGCCAGGCCTGCAAGATATCGCGCTCGGTGAGAACTTGTTTGCGAATCTCGTTTTTTGCCATCGTTAATTCACTTTCTCCGCGAGTCCGGTCATGGGGACAAATTTAACCGGCGCCAGTTTGCGCCGGGAAATTTTGCCGGCGGCCGATTTGCGCAGCAGCAACAACCGTTGGTTAAAAACGCCCAGCGGCAAAATCATGCGGCCGCCTTCGCGCAATTGCGCCACCAAATTTTGCGGCACGTGTCCGGGCGCGGCGGCGATAATAATGCGATCAAACGGCGCCGCTTCCGGCCAGCCCCAATAGCCGTCGCCGCAATGAATTTTTACATTGGCAATTTTCAAAGCTTCCATTAAAGCCGCGGCCTGCGCCGCCAACGGCGAGATGATTTCAAACGCGTAAACTTTTCGGCAAAGCTGCGCGAGCAACGCCGTTTGATAACCGGAGCCGGCGCCGATCTCCAAAATTTTTTCTTCGCCGGTGAGCTTAAGCTGTTGCAGCATGTAGGCGACGATGAATGGCTGCGAGATCGTTTGCTCGTACCCAATCGGCGCCGGGCTATCGGCGTGAGCCAGCTCGCGAAAATATTCCGGCACGAAAAGATGCCGCGGCACGGCTCGCATCGCCGCCAGCACGCGCGCGTCATGAATATGCCGCCGCTCGAGCTGCTTCTCCACCATCCTCGCGCGTTGCGCTGCATATTCGGCTTCACTTACCGGCATAGCTTCCCGCCTCGGCCGTTTCATAAAAAACGTTGATGGTAAATTTTCCTCTTGGCCGGTTAACATCGTTTCAGCGGCTCGGCATCGGAGGTAGAGCGTCCGAGTCACCACTGAAATTTGAACGAACACGGACGTGGTAATTATGCGAGGCTTGTCAAGTCTGCCTGCAACTATACCTTGTTAGCACTACCGTTTGCTCTTCGCCACGATCTTTATGTTTTCGTAAAAATAAAATTTTATGTTTTACAACGAATCGGTTTTTGCTTTTTCAACTTTTTTTCGTCACTCAATTTTTATTCTCTGCCGATGGCAATCTTCGATCTTGAGCCTTTAAGCTTTTAAAAAACCAAATATGCACAAAACCCAGAAAACCAGATAGCCCAGCGGTAAAAGTGCTGCTCCCTGTGTTATTGATAATCTTTTGCTTCGCCATTTAAGCAAATTTGATTTTATCCCCTCAATTTTGCCTTTGGGTGTAAACCCCGCATAGTTTATATCACCTTCAATAGCTAGGTTTCGTTTGATTTCTTTGAACAAGGCTTCAATCTGGCTTCGGTAAATTTCAATGACATATCGATCTTGCACAGCAAAGGAATACCATAGAAAAGAGATCATTATTCCTAATAGAAAAACAGCTATTGAATTAAAAGTTAAATAATTATTTTGAGAGTAAACCAAAACTAGAGCAGAGTCAGCGGCCAAAAAATAGTTAAATCGCCCCCACATGCTATCAAAATGGTGCATCAAGTAATTAACTTTGATTTCGTAGTCTTTTGTTAATAGATTAAGTAGTTCAGTTCTGTCTGGATTCATTTTTCTTGATTCCTTTCAGTAGATACTGAAAATCATTCTACAGTAATTTGGAGGCATATACAAGTTTAACCTTTTATCCATGATTCTAAGTGATTGGTGTTTTAATTACTTTTCGAATAAACTGCGCTTCGAGTGTGGCTGCTACGAAGGCCGCGGCTAACCCGCCAACACAGTTACGTGCGCCACCGCCGAATTTGCCAGCGCGGTCAAATTATATCCGCCTTCGAGAAGCGAAACCACTTTGCCCGCGCAGAAACTTTCCGCCAGCTCCATGGCAAATTTAGTCATGTTGCCGAAACCGGCTTCGGTCAGTTGCAAGTTCGCCAACGGATCATCGCGATGCGCATCAAAACCTGCCGAGAGCAAAAGAAAATCCGGTTGGAATTTTTTAAAAACGTCTTCGGCGGTTTTATAAAAAGCGTCGAGATATTTTTCCTCCGTGGTCGCCGGCGGCAGCGGGACGTTGCGCGTGGCGTCGCGGCCATGCCCTTCGCCGGTTTCATCTTCCCGGCCGGTGCCGGGATAAAGCGGCCATTGATGCAGGCTCAGATAAAAAATATCGCCGCGCTCGTAAAAAATATCTTGTGTGCCATTGCCGTGGTGCACGTCCCAATCGATGATTAAAACTTTCCCGGCGCGTTTTTCGCGCACCAGCCATTCCGCGGCGATCGCGACGTTATTGAAGAGACAAAAGCCCATTGCGGTGGCGCGCTCGGCGTGATGTCCGGGCGGCCGAATGGCGCAAAACGCATTGACCAACTCGCCACGGCTTACTTGATCTGCCGCCGTGATCGCCGCGCCGGCCGCGAGTTGCGCCGCCGCGAATGAGTCGCGTGAGACCGACGTATCGCCGTCCAGCATCGCGCGGCTAGCGCCAACACGGGCGCAAATTTCTGCGATGTTCTCAATATAATCACGCGGGTGAATCAATGCAAGGATTTCGCGCGCGGCAGGAGCCGGCTCGAAAAATTTAAGGCGCTCGCGCAATCCGGATTTTTCAAAATTTTCATGGATAGATTTGAGGCGCTCCGGCCGTTCGGGATGGCCGGGGCCGTTGTCATGCAAAAGACAAGCGCGAGGCAAGAGGAAACCGGTCATGGGTGGCTTTCGACAGAGATTTTTGTTTATGTTATCGGCGGTCTTTATGTCGAAATAATGTTAATAAACGCATTCGAAAACCGCAATACGTCACTTAAATATAAACTGAAAATCAGTCAATCGCCAGTGAAATTTTGCAAAAGAATTTTGCTAAAGGAAAGCTACATTTATAAATTTTTATGCGCTCGGGGAATAGGATGCCGTTGTGAGGATTGGACGACAAGAAAGATTTTAGGCAAATGAACACGGAGTGCAAAACTTTAGTTTCGTATTACGTTTTCAACCTTTGTTGTCAAGCTAAAGCTTGACACTCCGTTTCGTTATTTAGCCAGGACCAATTTCACCTGCGACACCAGCCCGCCAAATTCCAACCGGCACAGATACACGCCGCTGCTCACGCGGCTACCGCTGTCATTCGTCGCGTCCCATTGCATCTGATGTTCGCCGCTGCCCAATGAATCGGAAATTAAAGTTCGCACCAATTGGCCAGCGAGGTTGTAAACCGTCAATTTGACCCGGCCGGATTTGGGCAAAGCGAAAGTAATCATCGCAGGGGTTCCGCTCGCAGAAAAGGGATTGGGATAATTTCTCATTTCCAGTTTTTGCGGAATCATCGCCTCGTCGCTTGCAGAAACCGCCGAGGGCGCGCCGAGCTTGACCGTGTAGGTTGCGGCGCCATTCGGCGCATCGGAAAAAGCGATCGTGCCGTTCGGGCCGGTGGTGCCGCGCGCCACCATCGCGTTGCCTCGCGTCACCGTGTATTCGCGCCGCTTGTCCAATTCCGCCAAAAAATGCTTGACGGTTTTGGCGCTGTTGAGGGCGTAATAAAACTCCGTCAACGGTTTTTCACTTTTGCTGAAAATAACCAGCCGCTCTTTATCCAGCAGCGTGCCGATCCAAAATACGCCGGAAATGGCTTCCACCGCCGCCGGCGCGCCCATCGTGTTCGCCTCGCCGATTTGCAGCGCGGTTAAAAAAAGATTTTCCGCCGAACGGATTTGCAGCGTATGATCGCTGTATAAAAATCTTGCCCGCTCGCCAAATTCGCCGCGATAATTCACTTTCGAGCCGTCGGCCCACACCCACTCGTAGCCGGCGCCGCCAAACTTGTGCAGCGTCGTGTTTTGCGGCCACACCGCAGTCAAATACATTTGTCCATGACTGCGGTCGAGGCGATTGGTCACTTTCGCCTGTTTCGCCGCGCTCGTCCAGTGACCGCTGCCGGATGCCGTCCAGGTTCCGTTCATAACGTCGATATCAACCGGCGTGTGCGCGACAAAGTATTTTTCCTGTTTGGAATCGACGCGATCCATAATGACGACAAACTCCTGGTTGACCGGGCCGCGCAGGTAAACCAGCGCCCGCCGCGCCAGCGTGGTTTTGCTGCCGGCTTTGTACCCGCGGCTGTAATTGTAATTGACATAATCGAGTAATCCCGGTCGATGCTCGCGCGCTTCAACCGTGCCGATATGCGTGTTCGCGCCGATCTCAAAATCCGGCGGTGTATCCGCCTCGTCGCTGATGCTGCCCTTTTCAAGGCTCAACTCTTTATCCGGCCCGAGACCCAAAACATTGTTCAACGCCATACCCTTTCCTTCATCGGCGCGCGGAATCCCGTCGCCCGCATTCTTCGTGCAGACCGCGGCGATCACCAGCGGGCCAAAGCGATGAAGATTAAACGAGCCGCTCTCTTCTTCATTGTGCCCGTTTTGATACCAATATTGCGGACTGAAAAATTGAATCAGCGTGGCCTCGTCCGCGCCGTGATCGGAGCGCATCACGTGCATTTGCCCGAGATGATAACTCAACGGAATGGCGGCTTCCTCCGGCGATTTTTTTTCGACCGGCCGCGTCCCAAAAACAAATTTATAAAAGAAATCGTAAATATGCGGCTCGTAATAGGCGTAATCATCGACGCGCAGGCCGTAAGGACTTTTCTCGCAAAACCATGCCGCAAATGCGGCGAGATTCGGATTGGTCGCGTGCAATGCGGCCGCGGCCATGTTCATCACCGCCGAAGTGTTCCGGTTGCGGCCGGTAAGTGCGCTGGCGGTGTTGTGTTGCGTGAAATAATATTCACCCTGGTACGGCATCGGCGTGAGGCTGTAGTAAATGAAGTACGGCGCATCATGCAGCCACGGATTGGTGACGAAGAAATTTTCGCCGAGGGCGCTGCCGGCGGCGCCCGCCAGCATCATGATGCCGATAAACGCATCCATGCTGTACGAATCGCCTTCCATCCAATCGCTCGAGCCTTCAAATATTTTGGCGGCAACGCCAAGCTGGCGATTGATGAACACGTCTTGAAACGAGTCCATCATTTGTCGCGCCGAAGTTGTAAATGCCGCGCCGAGATCATCATCGTTATAAAAACACAGCGCCCCGCCGTAAACATGCACATTCGCGGCGTAATGATTTTCCAATTTTACTTTTTCCGAATCATAGCGATTGTTCCACATGGTGATGAGTCGCGTGGCCAACGCGCGCCGCTGTTCCAACGTCGCCAGATCGTGCGTCCAATCATAAACCACCTGCAGTGCCAGGCTCGCGAGGCCGCCTTCTTCGGTGGTGAGATTGCTCGCGCCGTGATGCAGCTCGTCCCAATCGTCCGGCAGCTTTTGCGCCAAATGCAATCCCATTGCCAGCGCTTTTTGGCCGTATTCCTTTTTAGTATGCTGCGCCGTCACGCCAAGCGTGGCGGGATCGATTTGATAGAGCAGCGCCAACGAGCGCGCTGTTGCAAAAAGCACGTTCCATTCCGCGAGCGCGCCCGACCCCGGCGCGGCATTATAAAGCCCGTCGAGATCATTGACAAAATTTTGGAAATCGGGTTTATAATAATTTTTAATTTTTTCGCGCATGGCGTTTATGCCCGCCGCGGTGGCGAAGAGGCGAGGATGCGACCGTTTCGCCATGGGAGAATCCGGCTTGGGGGTGAAGGTTTGCGCCGATAAATCCAGAACGCTCAATAAAACAAAAAAAAGCACGCGGGTGAATTTCATTATTCTTCCTGCAAATGACACAATGGTAATGGCCTATTTTCCAAACGCAACAACTCCAAACGCGGCGGAAGAGATGATCAATTGTTTATTTTCAGCGCGCTTGGGGCAGTCTGGAAATTCTTGATTAAGTATGCCATTGCCGTGCCAACTGCGGAAAGTTCTAATTCCTCAAACTCTATCTAAAAAAATCGCGGCGCTCGAATATCAAAAGTATTTTGTCGAGAAACAATTCAAGCCTGATTTCAACCTTCCCGCATCCACACCACCATCTCACCCGGCGCGCGATTGGCCCACGAAAAATAAGGAACAGCTTTAAAAAATATTTTTTCAGTATCAGCGGCATCGGCGCGATATAGCTGATCCTGCCATGGCGCCAGCCGCCGGCGTTTGGCCGTGCCGGTGATCACACTCACGCCGCCGAGCAAATCCGGCTCGAATTTCACCACCAATTTTTCTTCGCTCGCCAAAACCAGATCGTTCAAATTTTTGCCATTGTCAATTTCTTCGAGACCATAAATCAGCGGGCCGCGCTGCAACGCAATCCGTCCGCAATTCGCACGCACTTGCGGATGCGCCTGCACGCGCTCTACCGGCATCGCCAGATTCAACTCGACCAGATCGCCGGTTCGCCAGCGGCGTTGCAGTTTCGCATAACCCTTCTGCATAAGCGGCGCGAGGGCAACCTCCTCTCCATTCACTTTAATTTCCGCAGAGCGACACCAGCCGGGAATGCGCAACGCGAGTGTAAAATCAACTTCGTGCTCGCTTTCAATTTGAAAAATAATTTTTCCATTCCATGGATACTCGGATTGCTGCGTTAGCTTGACATTCTTTCCGGCAATATCGAATTGGGCCGCGCTACCAATATAAAGATGCACAAAAAACTCATTCGCATGTTGCGCATAAATATATTGCCCCAACGCCGCCAGCAAGCGCGCCATATTGGGCGGGCAACAGGAGCATTCATGCCATTCCCACCGTTGCTGCTGGCCGCGGCTCTCCAGCGGGTTCTCATAAAAAAAACGGTCACCACTGAGCGCCACGCCGCTCAAACAACCGTTGTACAAAGCGCGTTCCAACACGTCGGCATAAGCCGCATCCGGCTCAATTTGTTGCAGCCGTTGCGTAAACAGCACCAGCCCAATCGCGGCGCAGGTTTCAGCGTAAGCTGTTGCATTGGGCAAATCATAATCGGCCGTGTGCCCTTCATTGGCGCGCGACGAGCCAATGCCGCCGGTAACATACATACGCTTGTGCACGAGATGCTGCCAAATGCATTTGCAGGCCGTTAGCAACTCCACCTCATCGTAGGCAACGGCGAGGTCGGCCATTGCTGCATAAAGATACATCCCGCGCACGGCATGTCCCACTGGAAGCGTTTGCTCGCGCACCGGAATGTGCGATTGCGTATATTCGTGGGTTTTCGCCCAATAACTCGCCGGCTCTTCGCCGCGTTCGTGCGCTTCAACGTCGAAATAATGCGGCTGCCGCCCGCGCTCATCGACAAAATATTTAGCGAGCTGCAAATAACGCTTTTCGCCGGTGGCTTGAAAAAGTTTCACCAGCGCCAATTCAATTTCTTCGTGGCCATCGTAGCCGCGTTTTTGGCCGGGCTGCGCACCGAAAACACTTTCGATATGATCGACGTAACGGCAAACCGTGTCGAGAAATTTCCGTTTGCCGGTGGCGTGAAAATATGCGACCGCCGCTTCAATGAGATGGCCTGCGCAATACAATTCGTGCCAATCACGCAAATTTTTCCAGCGCCATTCCGGATGCACGACGGTGAAATGCGTGTTGAGATAACCCTCCGGCTGTTGCGCGCGGGCAATCGTGTCAATGAGTTCGTCGAGCGCCGCTTCCAAATTCGCCTCGGGATGCGTCGCTAAACTGTGCGCTGCCGCTTCAATCCATTTGGCCACGTCCGAATCCCAAAACACATGCGGCTCCCGCGGTTGGCCGGGACGCCAGGTCAATTTCCACGCGTCAATGCGTCCGGTCTCTTTGCAGCGCTGATAAATAGCAGGGATCGTGACCTCGCGATTCACCTGCAATTTCGGCGACCAGAACGCGTCGTTGATTTCGACGTGTTGTAATGAGAGGGGGATACTGTTCTTTAATAATGACGGCATATTGATTTTTCCGGTTGATGAATGCTGAAAAAAATTTAGCGTAAACTACAAAAATTCAGTTAAAAAGCAAAACGTTTAACCGTAAATCCACCTTGACATTGCAAGAAAATTTTGGTATCTATTCCATCGTTTCTAATAATTAACTTCTTCCATCGCGCCGCACCTCGCCAAGGTTCAGCTCATGGTTTAGTCCGGAGGATAGCCCGTGTTTGACTTGACTGCTTTGCGTTCCATTAAATTCATCGTTTGGTTTTTCATTCTCATCGCCGGTTGCGCTTCGCAAAACGATTCCCGGCCCATTCAGCCAAGCGCTCGTTATGAAGACCTTGTGGCTTTGTTTGAAGAATGGCGGGCGTTTCAAAAACCGCCGCTGGTTGACGGCGTTTTGGATTATTCGGCGCCGGCAATGCTCAAGCAGCAGCGCGAGTTGCAAGCGTATCAACAACGGCTCGCGGCCCTCGACACGACAGGTTGGCCGGTGGCGCAGCGGGTGGATTATCATTTGGTCAAAGCCGAGATGAACGGCCTCGACTTCGATCATCGCGTGCGCCAGCCGTGGGCGAACAATCCCGCATTTTATGTGATGCTTTTTCCAGCGCCAAGCGACGTGCCCGCGCGCGAAGGTCCGGTGATTCACGGCGCCATTGAGCTGTGGGCGTATTCATTTCCACTAACACTGGAACATGCGACCGCGCTTCGCACACAAATTCGCGCGATTCCCCAAATGCTGGCGCAAGCGAAAAATAACCTGGCGGGAAATGCGCGCGATCTTTGGGTCGCCGGCATTCGCAGCCTGCAACAGCAAAGCGCGGATTTAGCGGTATTGGCCGATAAAGTGAGTGCTACCGCGCTATTGCCGGAGGTTCAATCCGCGCGCGCGGCCACGGATGATTTTTGCGCCTGGCTCGAAAAAGCGACGCCAACTAAAAACGGGCCTTCGGGCGTTGGCGTCGAAAATTACAATTGGTATTTGCAGAACGTGCAGCTCGTGCCTCACACCTGGCAGGAAGAAGTCACCATCATGCGCCGCGAGCTGGCGCGCGCCCACGCCGCACTGCGGTTGGAAGAGCATCGCAATCGCCAGTTGCCGGCGCCAGCGTTGGTTGCAAACGCGGAAGAATATGATCGCCGTTTCAACGCCGCCGTGACGGATTACTTGTCGTTTCTGCGCGAAACGGAGATCGTTTCGATTCGCGATTATATGGACGCGGCGTTGCGCGAGCGCCTCGGCTCGTTCAGTCCGGCAAAAAATGGCCGCCGCGAATTTTTTTCGGAGGTGAATTATCGCGATCCGGTGGTGATGCGCACGCACGGTTATCATTGGTTCGATCTCGCCCGCATGAAGAGCGAGCCTCATGCCAGTCCGATCCGGCGCGTGCCGCTGTTGTACAATATTTTCGCCGGCCGCGCCGAAGGCTTGGCCACCGGCATGGAAGAGATGATGATGCACGCCGGCCTTTTTGATTCGCGACCGCACGCCCGCGAGTTGATTTGGATTTTGCTCGCGCAACGCGCCGCCCGCGCGCTCGGCGATTTGTACATGCACAGCAACCAATTCACGATGGCGCAGGCCATTCAATGCGCGGTTTTATGGATGAGCTGAATGCCGCCGGAATGATTCCAATGTCGTTGCTGCGGTGGGAGTTGGTCAGGGTGGCATTTTAGCTTCAGCCTTCATCGACGATATTGAGTAACTGTGGCAAAAACGCAGAGCATGAAATTGTACCGCAACATGCAACGGTGCAACTGGCAATCTGGCGCTAATGAAGAGCGTCTGGAAATGAAATCCGAACGGCGTTTTTATGAATGCGTTGAGCTAATCTTGCGCTCGTATTCATGAATGCCGTCGCGAATTTTATTTCGGAGAGTTTGAGATTTTTTGCAGATCTGGACGGTTCAAAAATTGGCCGTGCGTTTGCGGTCCGTCGGAAATTTTGAGCCCCAGTTCACGAAAAAATGTGGTGCCACAATGAAAAACTGAGTAATAAGTACGGAAGAGTTCCGCTCTATACAAATGTAACACTAGGCCAACCTAAACGCAAGGAAAACTTCCTCACCGCGGCCGGCTCAATTCAATCATCTTGCCTCCCACCCAGCGATAAATGCCGGCCGGCAGCGCGCGCACCAAACGAAAGATCCAGCGCATTTGCCACGGATAAATATATTCGCGCTTCCGTTTCGCCACCACGGTGATCATGAGCTGCGCCGCGCGATCCGGCATCATCAGCCACAGGCGGTTCGGATTATTGCGATTGAGCGGCGTATCTACAAAGCCTGGGTAAATCGTGGTGAATTGAATTTGCGGCAGCTCTGCGGCCATGGCTTCCATATAATAAGCCACGGCCAATTTCGTGAAACTGTAAACCGGTCGCCCAGCCAGACCGCGCATTGCGGCAACCGAGCTAATGCCGATCAGCGTGCCGCGGTTCTGCGGCGCCATGTGTTGCAAACACGCGTGCGCCGTATATAAAGCGCCTTTGAGATTGGTGTCGATCATATTCTCGACGCGCTGCCAATCCCATTTGCGATACGAGGTTTCGCCGCCGATGCCGCTATTAACCCATGCCGCGTCCAACCGGCCCGCGACTTGGACAAAATCCGCAATCGCCGTTTCAACTTCATGGCGTTTTTGGACGTCGCAGGCGCGAAGCCAAAACCTGCTGCCGCTAGCGGCCAATTTCGCGGCGAGTTCCTGCATCGGCTCGAGGCGCCGGCTCAACAAACCAAAATGCACGCGATACGGTGCTAACGCTTCAACGAGCGCGTAGCCGAGCCCAGACGACGCGCCGGTGATCAACACGGTTTTGCCGGTCCAATATGTTGATAAAAGCCGATTCATGTTTCCTGCCTCCGCGGTAAGTCGGTGTTCCGTTTTTCTTCAAGATAACAAAATAAAAATCCCACCGCAACTCCATTTGAGAAAATGCGGTGGGATTTTCAATCCAATCAAAAATAAAACGCTTATTACTATCCGATGGAGGAATTATCGTTTTCTCGGCGTCTTCGCTTCAACGGTGATATTGATTTGTACGTCTTTGCCGACGATCAGGCTACCGTCATCCAGCGCGTTCTTCCAACTGACGCCGTAATCAAAACGGTCAACCGTCAGCATTGCCTCAATGCCCATGTTCGTGCCGCGCGCATCTTTGCGCACGCCGAGAATCTGGAAGGGCATTTCGACCGTTTTGGTCGTGCCGCGAATCGTCAAATCGCCGGTGGCAATATAGCCGTCGCCGCTCTTCTTGACGGCTTTGCTGGCAAACGTGATCATGGAGTCGGTGTCCACGTTGAAAAAATCCGCGCCGCGCAAATGGTTGTCCCGGCGCTCGTTTTGCGTATTAACGCTTTTCGCTTTGATCGCGACATTGACCGAAGATTTGGTCATATCTTTTTCGTCATACATGATCGCGCCGGAAAAGCTCGAAAAACTGCCCGACACTTTGGCGACCACCATATGCCGCACCGTGAAATTGACGTTTGAATGTCCAGCGTCGATCTCGAGTTGTTCCTGTGCAAAACTATTGGCCGCTGTCAACAAGGCGAAAACGGCAACAACTGATTTGGTGAAACGCATGAATGCTCCTTTTTGCAATTAAAATATAATTTGAAACGTTTGCTGTTTACAAGTTTATTGGCTCACACCGGCGCGCCGCCATTTTGCCGGCTCTGCGCTTTACCGAGCTTCTTCAACAACGCCGTCAACTGGCGTTTTTCTTTGGTCGAGAGCACGCGGGTGGAGGCTTCGATTTGTTCCGCATGCACCGGAAAAAATTTGGTAATCAGCTTGCTCCCTTCGTCGGTCAGATGAATCAGAAACATGCGTCGATCTTTCGCGTCCAGCGCGCGCCGCACCAAATTTTTCTTTTCCAAACGATCGACCACGCCGGTGACGTTGGCACCGCTCATCAACAGCTTCGCGCCGATCTCGCACATTTTCATGGGGCCGAGATGCGCCAAGGTTTCCAGCACGCCGAATTGCGGCGGCGTTAGAGCAAAGATTTTGAGCTGCTGCGCTTCGTTTTGCGCAAAAGTGCTGAAACAACGCGCCAACACCACCCAAAGTTTTAAAGCGTCCTTGCGGCATTCCGGATAATCCTCACGATTCAACAACGTTCCGCGGGTCAAGCGTTCTTTCATATTTTTTTACAACAGCGTTTTCGAGAAAATATTCCAATTCAAATATTTAATACATGAAGTATTTATAATTTAAAAATCTTTACGTTAAAGTCAAGAATTTTTTAATACCGCAGCCTCAAGCCGGTGTTGAGGAAGATTCCCTGCAAATCGAAGGTGCGCGCCGCCGCATCTTTCGCCTCGCCGGTGGAATAAGAGAAAGTCGTTTGCGCGATCAGACGCTCCGAGAGCTTGAGCTGCGTGCCGGCGCCGAAATTGAAGATTTGCGCGTCGCCCAGTTGCAAATCGCTTTTCCCCAAAATATTCAAGCCGAGGGAAGCGGCGACGGAAAATTTTTCCGAGAACGCATAAGTCGTCTGCTGATTCAACCAAAAAATATTTCCGGGGAAATTGTCTTTGCTGGCGGCGAGGTTTTGACCGCCGGCGGAGAAAGTCCGGTTGTCGGCTTTGATGACGTCTTTGGCTGCGAGCGCGAAACGCCATTTTTGCAGCGGAAACGCCGCCTCGCCGTTAATCTCGATCTGGACGCCTTCCTGGAAAACGGTGCTGCCGTCAAGCCGGTCTTTTTGAAAAAATTTGGCCAGCACATTACTGCGAAAGTGCAAACGTTCTGCCTGGGTCTCGACTGTAGTGGTCGCCGTCAATTCATCACCGGGTTGAAATCGCCGGCCGTCGCCTTGACGAAAAAGATAGCTTCCTTTGCGCAAATAAGCCACTCCGAGCGCGGCCTTCGTTTTTTCGCTCAAGGACCAGGCATAGGCGACGCCGGCGTCAAAATCAAGCCCGCGGCCGTAACGTTTGAACAGAAATCCCAAAACCGTTTCCGCCAGCAGATTATTCACCTGGGCTTCGCCGGCCGCCAAAACATTTTTGCCGGTCGGCAAATTTACTCCCGTCTGCACGAGCCAATGGTAGTCGTTCAAGCGAATCGTCCCGCGAATTTTGGTGTCAACCAAACCGTTGAGCGTCTGGCTCGCCCCCTGATCCACGCCGGCAAAGGCCGACGCCCCGTAAAAATCGAGATCGAAATTTTGCGTCACCGGAATGGAAAGGCGCAACGGCGTAAAAATCGCGCTGACACGATTGGCGCCGGTGCTGTCTTTGATGCGCCAGGTTTGGGCGTAAAGAGCCGGCCCCAAAGATAATTTTTCGACCGGATATTGAAACCGCGGTTGCGCCAGGCCGCCGGCATAATTGCCGCTCAGACCGGCCAGCACTAAAATTACGCAAGTCCGTTTGTGCATAGAAACTAAAGTTAAATCAGTGCAAAAAAGCAAAGGTTTTTTTCTCCCAATTATTTGTTGGTCGGCACTTCTCCCGTAATCGTAATCACGCCGGCGCCGGACAATAAATCCGGATCGAGGATCGAGCCGTCGCGCAGGTCGAGGCCAAATTTCAAGCCGCGTCTGGTGCCGGTATCCAGCAACGCCGGGTCGGTGCCGGCCAATCTTTCTTCAAAAGCCGCGAGCTTTTCGATGGTCGCCAGCGATAAGCGCTGGATCGCCAGTTGTTCCTGTTTCTGCTTGGCCTGGGCAAAGTTCGGATCCAATTTCACGGCCTGGGCATATTGCTCGCGCGCTTGCTCATATTGTCCGCGATCTTCGAAGTCCAGGCCTTTGCTGTAGGCAATAAAAGCTAAAATATTTTTGGTCGGCAGCGGCTTGATGGCTTCGCGTTCCGCGTCGGTCAAAGTGATGCCGAGGTCCTGGATCAAATCGAAAACCAGCACTTTTTCCAAATTGAGCAGCTCTGCAACCTCGCCCACGGCTTGCGCGCCGTCGCCGCGCATCTGGCCGGTATTCGCCGTCACCACGCCGGCATTGATTTGCAATTGCGACGCGCTCAAGCGCGTGATGCCGCCGGAAATCAATTGACCCGCGCCCAACAGTTTGCCGGTTTGCGGCGCCTGCGCTTGATCGAACTTTTCCGACGAGGCCAGCTTGATTTCGTCCAACAACACTTGTAGCTTGATGCGTTCGACCAAACGCAAGCGTTTCACCTTGCCGAGATCCGTGGTCAAAATATCGGCGAGGCCTTTCAACAGCGGCGCCATTTCATTCGACTGGGAAAGATTGCGGAAATAAAGAATGGCCACCGTATTGGGATCAGCAGGCTGGAGTTGGTCGATCGTCGCTAAATTTTGCCGGACTTGCCGTTGCAATTCGCGCAGTTGAATCTCACGAATGCGCGCTTGCATCTCCTTTTTCAACGGATCCAATCGGCTCAACCTGGAATATAACCGGTACACCGAAATGGCCTCGACGAATTTGCCGGCCTGTTCAAGACACAACCCGATATAGAGCAGGGTTCGGCCATCATTGCGGCGGAGTTTCTGCGCCTGCACCAGCTTGGGAATGGCGCGCAGATACTGGCGATCTTGATAGTAGGCAATGCCCAAATCGCGCTTGATTTTCCAGTCGGCGGGTTTTTCGCTTTCCGCCGTCTCGAGCAAACGAATCGCCGCGGGATAATTCTTATCTTTTAAAAGTCCCCGGCCCTGGCGATAGGCCGGGTTGCCGCAGCCGGTGATAACGCCGGCCGCGAGCAAAAGCCCGGTCCATTTGATCATCCATTGCCGTTTCATTTTGCGATCACCTCATTAAGCTATGACTACAAGTTGAATGTTTGCAAAAATAACAAAAATTTCCAACACCGAGCAAACAGAGATTACAAAGCTAAAGAGAGTTTTCCAAGCATTACCCTCTCTGTTTGCTCGGTGTTAATCTTTTTTGGTTGCGGCTCGGCCGCGTTGGGCAATACGAAAAAACGCAATGTGTAAATTGCTACACGGATTACAGCATTACGTTTTGTATTCATTTGGCGATAATCAGTTTGCGAGTGGCGGCAAAATCGTCCGCCCCGCCACGGGCGGGATCTGAGACCCGCAAACGATAAAAATAAAGCCCGCTTGCCACGCGTTCGCCTTTTCGGTCGCGCCCATCCCAGCGCACTTTTTTCACGCCCGCGGTTTGCGGCGCATCGACCAGCACCGCGATTTCGCGGCCGTTGAGATCGTAAATCGACAGCCGCGCCGGCGCCGCCACGGGCAAATCATACACAATTTCCGTTTCCGAATTTCCCGCCATACGGGAGGTCGCTCCGCTCCAAAAGGGATTCGGAAAATTTTGCTGCAAAGCAAATTTGCCCGGCACGGCGGTTTTAAAATTGGCCGCGTCATTAACAACGCGCAGCTCGAGCGCCCGCCGGCTTTCGCCAAGAACGAGCACGCTTTCGATTTGCAAGCCGGTCGCGGGAAAATTGCCGGCGTTGGCGCGCAACGGAAGTTGCAACAGCTCGCGTGCGCCAACTGGAAGCGAATGTCCTGACAAGCTGTAGAGAAGAATCGCGAGCTGATCTTTTTCTCGCGCCGTCGCCAGCGTCATGCCTTCGGCCGCCGATGATAAAATTGGCTCGCCCAAAACGAACTGACGGGAGTCATAACGAAATTTAAATTGTAACGCCGCGACGCGCTCAACACTGGAAATAGTCAATGGCAAGCGAACCGGCGTCGCGGCGGTTAATTGGGCGGCGCCGAGGCGCAGCTCGCCGGTCGTCGCGCTATCTCCGGTTGAAGCGACGGGCAAGCCGGTCGAGGCTAAAAGCCTCTGCAAGCTGATATTCACAATATCGACGACGTCGATGACATTGATCTTGTCATCGCCGGTGGTGTTGGCGGTCAAGCTATCGAGGCGGGTAATGCGTTGGGCGGCGCGCTGGAAGATGATATCAACCGTGCGCTCAACGTCATTCACATCGACTTTAAAATCGCGGGTCACATCGCCGCGCACGCCGGTGGCGGTGACGTCACTGGCAGTGTTTGACGCCAACGCCGTGTCGATCGCGTTGAAGGCAAACACCCGATATGAAACCCGTGTGCCCGGATTGAGCTCATCGTCAACGTAGCTCGTCACATTTCGCCCGGCTCTAAAAAAGAATGGCTCGGCGGCGCCAACACGCTGCTCGATCCGAAATCCGTCTTCATTATTCGCGTTATCGACCCAACGCAAAAAAATTTTGTTTTCGTTCAAAGCTTCGGCGAGCAGGTTTGAGGCACTCGCTGGAGCGGCGGTCGAGGGCGCTTTGATTTTGCTTTCGAGCGTGTAAACAAACCCGCTCGCAAGCGTGAGGTTGCCCTGGCTGGTTTTGCCGGGCGGCGACGGCTGCCCGGCGGTGGCCGTGAGCTTGATGGCGCCGGTGCGTGTCACGCCGCCGGCCGTGCTCTGCACCGAAGATTTTATTTGCGGCTGCGCGAACGCGTTGGCGCTGAGCAGGCTGGCGATCAAACCGGCGCGACCAAGCGGTGATGAGAATTTAAATTTCATGGCATTTAACAGTTTTAAACTTATCGTCTCTAACAAGTAAAATGTGTGCAATAAAAGCAAAGATTTTTAACACGGAGAAAACAGAGTAAACAGAGATTAAAAAGCTAAAGAGAAATTCCCAATCATTGCCTTCTCTGTTTGCTCTGTTTTCTCCTGTTAATCTTTTTGGTTGCGGCTCGTTGTGCCAATTGACTTCAAAGCCCCAGACGAGCCGTCCGGGTTACTTCACATTGACCATCACTTTGATGAGGCCCGTGCCGTTGCCGTCAAAATTTTCGAGGGCTTTGCCGATGATGGCGCCGAGCATGCGATCGCGCGCCGTGCCTTTCATCGCATGGCCGGGTGTGCCGGAAGCCACCAACAGATCGCCGCGACCGATGGGCCCATTCTCACCGCTGACTTTGGTTGGAACAACGCCGACCACGCCGACCGGAATGGTGTCGTCGAGCGAGGCCTCGATATCGCGCTCGGTGAGCAAAACCCCGGGGCGCGTGGCATAAACGCCAATCACCAGGGTCGAATACGGCTCACGACATTTCTCGACGCGGCGGTCGCTCTTTGTCGAAATGACCAGCACGTCGCCCGGACTGTAAGCGCTGATTTCATTTTCCACTTCAAATGCTTCGGCCATGTCCGCGCCACCAGTCTGCGTGCCGCCGTTGAAAAAGCCTCTGCCGGCTCGATTAATACGCACTTTATTCGTGTCACCGCTTTGGAAAATAGCAATATTACCGCCAGCGAGGCCGGCATTGTTTGCAAGAAGAGCCGTACTAGAACTGCCAGTGCTTTCAAATCTTCCGCCGGTTCCTCCGCCGATGCCAATGACGCCGGCAAAACCACCACTACCAAACATACCTGTGCCACTGGTACTCGTGCCATACAAAGCATAGCCATTGGCCGCATTAGCCGTGCCCCAAACCCCTATCGGAATGGGTGGTTTGCCGACAACATCACCCAAGCCGCTATTGATCCCACGAACCCCAGCCGACAAATCACCCGCTAAAGTGGAAGTTACAATGCCATAGACGCCGGCAGCCTGGGCAACTGTTGAAGCGGTCTCACCTCTGACGCCAGGCTCAACGCCGGTCGTGCTTGTGTGAACGCCATATACACCTCTTCCGGAGGGAGATTCTCCGTAAACACCCCAACCGCTACCGTTTTGCGAACCATGAACGCCAATGCCCGAAGCCCCGGTTCCATTATTTTGACCGCGAACGGCGGCAGAAAAACCTCCGGGAGAAGTGCTCAAGATGATTCCATGAAGCGCCGCCGCGCCGGTTGCCGTGCTGCTCGTTGTCACTTGAAAAGCCGGAATGCCTGCCGTGCTCCCACTAAACGGCAGGGTCAACCCTCCGCCGGCGGGCGTACCCCATCTCACAATTTGCCCGTCATAAATAATCGCATTCCCACTTTGGGCGCCCGATGGGCTGATCTTAGCCGTTGTTACCGCGCCGTTGGCGATCTTCCCGGTGAGTACGGCGTTGCTGCTCAATTCAGTCGCGCCGATGGTGCCGTCAGAGATTTTGCTGGAATCAACCGCATTTGTGGCAAGATCAGCGCCCACGATCGTGCCGTTTGTAATGTCGGCGCTGCTTACCACACCGTCAACAATCATGTTGCTCGTCACCGAATTCGCTTCGCCGGCATTCACGTAACGGCTATCGGTAAAACCGGTGTTGATGACGACGGAGTCGGCGGAAATGCTGATGCCGATTCCGGTGCGAACATCCAGGGTAACATTCCCGGCAGAACCGCCGCCGGATAAACCGTTGCCGGCAGTGACACCGGTGATGGTTCCGCCACCGCCGCTGGCGGAGATCGTAATCGTATTGTTTACGTCATCCGATACGATGATTACGCCGGAACCTTGCACAAGATTGATATTGCCGCCGTCATTTTTAACGTTATTGATGCTGGACACAAAATCGGTCGCGATTTTCTGCGCCGTCACCGCGTTATCGGCAAGATCGCTGGTGCTGATGGCGCCGGCCGCGATTTTCGCGCTCGTCACGGAATTACTTGTTAGCCTGGTCGAATCAATCTTGCCCGCCGCAATGGTCGGCCCCGGGTAATTGCCAGTCAAATCACCGCTGGCGGCTCCACTCGGTGTGCGCGCGTTGGTATTGCGAGGGTCGCTATCTGTCACGTATCGATTCGTGTTCGATGGCGGGTTAATGGTTCCAGCCAGCGCCGCCTTTTCGCCAGCCGTCGGATCATTGGCATTGGGGTGTGTCGGGGAATTGAGCGCGAGCTTGCTTTCCGCAATGGCGGCATTGGCAGCAATATCAAGATTGGCAATGGTGTTATCGGCAATCTTGGCGCTAGTAACGCCGCCGGTATTAATATTGATGGTTGTCGTGGGGCCATTCGGATTCGAGATCGTGAGCGAGTTGTCGGTGCTTTGAACGCCCTGAATGCCGGTTCCACCGCCGCCGCTGGCACTGACATAAATCGTGTCGTTGCTGGAAGTCACCGTTGCGCCGCCCTTGCCGGAAAATGTGATCGCATCCCTCATTCCATTCACGCTTTTGATCACTTGCCCGGCCGCGATTTTGGGCGCGGTGACGGCGTTATTCGCGAGATCGCTGTTGTTAATCGCGCCCGTTGCGATTTTCGCGCTGGTTACTGAGTTGCCGGTTAACTTGGTCGAATCGATTTTATTCACCGCAATGGTCGGGGCTGGATACGTTCCGGTCAAATCTCCACTCGCATTGCCGCCGATGGGTAATGTCACACCCGGCGCTAATTTGGTTTGGGTCACGGCGCCGTCGGCAATTTTGCTGGTGAGAACGGCATTGGCCGCGAGCTTCGTCGCGGTCACATGATTCGCCGCAATTTTGGCCGAATCAACCGCGGCCGTTGCAATCTTCGTATTCGTCACGGCACTATTGGCGAGATCGCTGGTGTTGACCGCGCCCGTTGCAATTTTCAAACTGGTCACCGAATTGGCAGCGAGCCTGGTCGAGTCCACTCGATTCGCCGCAATGGTCGGATTCGGATAAGTGCCGGCCAAATCACCGCCGGCATTGCCGCCGGGCGGCAATGTCACACTCGACGCTAATTTGGTTTGGGTCACGGCGCCGTCGGCAATTTTGCTGGTGATAACGGCGTTCGCCGCGAGCTTGGTCGCGGTCACCTGATTCGCCGCAATTTTGGCCGAATCCACGGCGCCCGTCGCAATCTTCGGACTGGTCACGGCGTTATTCGCGAGATCGCTGTTGTTAATCGCGCCCGCCGCAATTTTTGTGCTCGTTACGGCGTTGCTGGCCAATCTGGTGGAATCCACCGCGCTGTCGGCGAGCTTCGCGTTGGTCACGCCGCCATCTTTAACGCTGATGGTTGCGGTCGGCCCATTGGGACTCGCGATGGTCAACGAATTATCGTTGTTTTGAATCCCCAAAATTCCGCTGCCGCCCACGGCGCCAGCACTGACGATAATCGAGTCCCGGCGCGTCGTCACGGTGGCGCCGCCGGTGCCGGTGATCGTCACGGGACCGCTGATATTGTTCAGGCTTGGCACGCCGCTGGCGGTGGACTCGATGGTGAGTGTGCTGCCCTGCGTGGTGAGCTTGACGTTCCTGCCTTCGGCGAGTGTAACATGGTCTTTCAAACCATTGAGGCTTTTAACGACTTGCCCGGTCGCGATTTTCGGCGCGGTCACGGCGTTATCCGCCAGGCCCGTCGTGTTGACGCCGTTCGCTGCCACCGCGTCCGCTTCGCCGGCGCGAATCGCATACGCCACGCTGGTTAACAGAAAGCGGTCGGGAAATTCCGGATTGTTGCCGACGGTGATTCCCAAATAGCGGTCGCCGTTTCCGGAAAACAAAGTGGCCGGAAAAGGCGTGACGCTTCCCAGCAGCACGCTGAACACGCCATTGCTGTCGACGGTGACATTGCGTTGTTCACACCATAACGCGGTCCCGCCCACGGCGGTGGAATAAACACAAAATCGCATGGAGAACGCGCCGGCGGCCGCAGTGCCGCCGATCTCCAATCGACCTTGATAGTTGAGCAAGCGTGGGGTTTGCGCTTGTGAAGAAGCAACGATAACCAGAATAAGCAGAAGGGCGCGACTAAACACTGATTTCGGCTGCATCATAAAATCTCCTGCCGGTGGCGAGGTGATTTCACCGGCGCTGATAAATGGTTCATTGATTTGAACCTCTGAGGCGTCGCGCCGCATCAAAGCATGGAGCATCCCATGGGGACAATTAATTCATCGTCTCCCTCACAACACCGCGGATAAAAACTCGTTTGATTATCTCACCGTAAATATTCCATCATCTTTAACAAAGACTTCCAAATCTTGCAAACTCGCCGTCGTCGCCACTGCGGAAACCAATCGCAGCGTATCGGTGGCGGCGCCGGTTCCCGAGGCGACATTAAAAAGTATCCGGGCGATCGTCTCCGGTTCCAGCGTTCGTCCCACCGGCGCAATTTCACCCGGGGGATTGCTTTGATCAACAATAAGAACGCGATAAACCAGGCGGCTTTCGGTTTGGTCGGTCACGATCTCGGCGCGAATGCCTTTAAATCCGATAATACGGCCCAAAGAATCAAATCGCGCCGGCGTCACCAGATCGTTGTTATAAAGCAGATCAAACTGCAAACCTCGAATTCGATCCAAATTGGCCAGCGCCAGCGTCACCGGATTGCCGGTTGAGCCGCGCGTTCCCGCGCCATCACCCACCTCCAAAACCACGCGCTGGCCGGGAATCGGCACCGGAAATAATTGCACCGCCACGCGAACGGTGTCGCGGCGCACCACGGTGATTCCGGTTTTCCGGCCACGCCAGGCGAGAACGGAAAAAAAGGAATTGCCTTTATCGTCATCATCAATTTCCTCAAAGGCATCCACTTCAACAACGCGGCCCGAGCCGCTCGGCACCGTCAAATCCGCGCGAAACGTGAATTGCTCCGACCCCAACGGGATGATCGCGGAATCCAGCACGGCGCCGCCTTCCGAAGCGAAAACGCGCGCTTCAATGCGGCTAATTCGTTGCACCTCGGCGGCGGTCCGCGCCTTCCCCAACTCCGCAGACCGGCTCAACAACCGGCCGTGGAAAGATAAACGCAGCGCGAGGGGAGCGCCAGGCTCCGGCGAGAGCGGCGAGAGATTTTCACGACACTGCCAGCCGGCCCATATAACGAACAGCGCCAGGCTGCAGCGAGTCCAATTTTTTTTCATATCCGTAACGCAACTTTGGCCACAATCAAAACCGCATCCCGCTGCACGGGACACAAAGGATACAAAGATTTTTTTGTTGCGGCCAAAACCACATGGCCTCATCCCATTCGTATCACAAAGGGCCGGATCACTTTAAGCATGTCGCGCGCCTTTTGAAAATCCGGCGCCAGGCTCAAGGCGGCTTCTAAATTTTTATAGGCTTCCTTATAATCTTCCCGGTTGGCTTTGGCGATCGCGTCGCCGTAAAACGCCACCGCTTCCAAAGGAATTTCCGTTTTGGCCATTGCATTCAATTTATTGTTTTCCACCGCCTTGATCGCGACGCCCAAATCTTTGCAAATTTTCAGCGTCAAACTTTTGGCGAGATCAAAAGCCTTGTCGGGCTTGCCTTCGACCGCTTCGGTTTTAAAAATCTCGCCGGTTTCGGTGACCACCAAACGCGCGTCGATGCGGAACACCTTGCCGAGGCGCGTGAAACTGCCGAAAACGAAAGACTGCGCCCCGAGCATTTTGCCGAGCTGCGCGGTCGTGGATTTGTCAAAAACCGGTTGGCCGTCCACCGTGCTGCTCTGCACCTTCAGTTCGTTGAGCAAGAATTGCAACTGTTCGCGCTCGACCACGCGCAAATCGCCGATGACTTTAAAATCGGTGATGATGATTTTGGCCAGCGCCTTGCCGAGATTGGTGTAGCGCGCCGCGTCGTCGATGGCGTTGTTGTCGAAATCGATGATCGCAATGGTTTTGATCTGCGTCGGCAGTTTCTCCGGCAGCGGCAAGCCCAGCCGTCGCGCGGCGGCGTAATAACAATTCATCAAGCCCTGATAGGGCCAACACGACTCCCCGGGTTTGTAGTTCTGCATTTTCTGCAGCGTTTTTTCAAACGCTTCGCAAGCTTTGACCTCTTGATCCTGCGCGTAATAGGTGAGCGCAAGATAATCCGCAACGTCGCACATGGCCTCTTTCGGCAGGGAAGGAACGCCAAGCAGCGGCTGCAAAAGGATCTGCGCTTTTTCAAAATTCGCTTCATTGTAGTGGCGCTTGCCTTCGTTCAAGGCTTGGATGGGATCGTCCCAAGCCAGCGCCGCGTTATCCCTGGCCCGCCAAGTGGCTTTGGCAGGGCGGGCATCAGCCGCAGCCGTTGGTAATAAAGTCCACGGCGCTATCAACAGAAGAATGATCAGGACAAGCCTGCCGGCAATATAGCCGGCTAAGTTGAGTTTCATCGTGTAATTCTCCATTTTCTTTAAGCGTATTTGAAAGTCACTGCCCGGTCTCTGCGACCTCGGTCGAGCCGAGTGACCGGTCAGTCTCATTTTCTACGGTTTAACAAAAATAAACTTATACCGCGCCGTTTCACCGCTGCGGATGCCGATTTCCTGCTCGCCGTCTCGCAGAACATAGCTGAATAATTTGGCGTTGAGGCGATGCCGGCCCGGCGACAGGTTGAAACTGCGCGGCGTCTGTTCGGTTTGCTCTTTGCCATCGATCCACACCACGGCGGCGGCGGGCCGCTCCTGGCCGTTTTCCAAAATAACGGCATTGACATTCAAGCGTCCGGGCAACGTCGGAGTTTCTGGCGGGGGCGTCATCCGGGCGGCTTCGGCATATAGCGTTTGCGCTTGATCAAAAGCACGACGGGCTGCAAGAAAGTCGCTTTTGCCAAATTGCGTTTCGCCGCTCGCCGCCGCGGCCAACGCCTGTTGATACACCGGCGTGATTCTCACATTCGCCGGAACCTGCCCTTTTTTAAACGCTGCCTGACTGCGTGCGGTTTCCGCCTCCTGCTTTTGGGTGGCCACAAGATCGGCTGTTGACTGGTCGCGGCGGCGTTGCGCTTCGGTTCGAGCGCCTTGAAATTGACTGGCGGCGAGGAGATAAAAACCTTTTGCCGTTTGATACTTGGCCGCGAAGTAGTCGTTGTCGCCTTGCTTTTGGGTTTGCCTCGCGCGTCGAAAAGCCGCGGCGGCCAGATTGTCCGCATTTTCCCGGCGCGCGCCCGCCTCGGCTTGTTGCATCGCTTGTTTGGCCGAGTCTGCGGCAGCCTGCCAATTCACCGCCGGTATCGGAGGTTTCGTCTGGCTTCCAGTATTGGGTATTAATTCAGTTTTGGGTTCTTCAGTTTTCTGTTTTTCAGTTGTCGGTTTTAAAAAAACGAAGAGGCCAATCCCGACGATGACGAGCAGGGCAACCACCGAGCCCCCGATCCACAAAAATTTTTTGGAGGGCGCCGGCACCGCCATCGTTTTCGTCAGGCGTATCGTTTTCTCGGCCTTCGGCGCGTTGAGCGCTTGCTCGACTTTTTGCACGCCGCGGCGGGCGTCTTTGTTATCCGGCGCGAGCTGCAACACTTTTTTATACATCTCGTACGCCGGTTCGAATTTTTCGCGTTTAAAATAAAAATCCGCATCCAACAGCAACTTCGCCACCTGTTCCGCCTGCTCCCGCAGTTTCTGGATTTTGGCCAAATAATCCTTCGCTTCCGCCTGCTCCCCGTCGAGGGCCAGCACTTGCTCAAACGATTTGGCGGCCTCGCTGAAATTGCCTTTTTCAAAAAATCGCCGGCCCAGGTTCAACAGCTTGATCGTTTCTTGCGCTTCATTCTGTTTGGTTTCGCACAGCGTCATCAGTTCCCGGGCCTGGCGATCGGTGGGATTCAATTGCAGCGCGGCTTTAAAGCGATTCGAAGCTTCGTTATATTGGCGGCGTTCGAGATAGTATTTGCCTTTTTCCAGCAGCGTGATCACGTCCGATTGGGTCTGCGTCTCCGCGGCCGGGCCGCCTTGTCGCACGCGGGAAATTTGCCGTTGAATGCGCCGCAACTCATCGACGATCGCCTGCATCGAAGCAAAACGGTTTTCCAGCTTTTTTTGCAGCGCCTGGTAAACCAGTTGTTCCAGCTCGATCGGAACTTTGATTTTAAGCGGCGGCGGCTCCAGGTTCAGCACGGCGTAAAAAATGCCTTGCTGCGTTTCACTGCGAAAGGGCGGTTGGCCGGTCAACATTTCATAGAGCACGACGCCAAAAGCCCAGACGTCGCTGCGATGATCGACGTCCACGCCGCGAATTTGCTCCGGCGACATATAAACCGGCGTGCCCATCGCCATGCCCACTTGCGTCAGCATCGTGCCGCCGCCCAGTTTTGCCAAACCGAAATCCACGATCTTGACGAGATTTTCCTGGGTGATGATAATGTTGGCCGGTTTGATGTCGCGATGCACGATCCGGTTTTTATGCGCTTGCGCTAGACCCTGCGCGATCTGCACGGCCAGATCGAGGCAATCGCTGATTTGCAGATTTCCCGTCGCGATCTTTTCGCGCAGCGTCGGGCCGTCATAAAAAGCCATCGCAATAAAAATTTGCCCGTCCGGCGTTTGATCGATTTCATAGATCGCGCCGATATTCGGATGATCGAGCGCCGAAGCGGCGCGGGCTTCATGAATGAAACGGGCCTTGGCATCAGGGTCGCGGGTCAAATCCTGCGACAAAAATTTCAGCGCCACCGGCCGCTTCAGTCGCGTGTCTTCGGCTTTAAACACGACGCCCATACCGCCCTGGCCTAATTGCGCCAAAATATTATAATGGGAAATGGTTTTGCCGATCATAAGTCATCAGATGGAAATCAATTTTGCGAAACCTTTAATATCTTCTGCGGACAAACCGCAACGCGGCCGGAAAATTTTCAACAAAAAAGTAACGCCAAGTTGCCCCAAAAGCAAGCATTATTTTGGAATGAAAATACATTGACCGGTCGCTCAAAGCGACCGGTCAATCCATAAAATTACAACGTGCGAACGGCACGAACGTAAGCGCCTTTGGGCGTCCAGCGGGCCACTTTGGAAACGACCTTATAAGCCGTGCAGCCGCCGGTCTTGAAGTTGACTGCCCACCGGGATTCTTCACTAAAAATATCGCAGGTCCAAATTTCCTGCTGTTCCCGGCCAAAAAGCGGATCGATGTACAAAATGCCGTTGGCCGGTTTGGCTTCCGTCAGCGACATCGCTTCCTCCAGCGTCGGCAAGCGCCAATCGTTGAAGCCGCCAAAAGTCGCGGCATTTAATTTAGTGAAGTATTCGCCGGAGGCTTTCATATCCAAAGCTTTTTCAGAACCGGCCTGCTGCCACATCAGCCCGGTGGCATTGTCCATAACCACTGCCGCATTTTGCAAAATTTGGGACTCGTATTTGTTCGTCAAGCCCTTGCCAGCCGGATTGAATTTCGCATCATAAAAATCATGCGACGCGAACGCCGTTTTAATCTCCGCGTCGGAAGCGATCATCTTCGAAGCTGCTCGCAGAACCACTGTTGGCGCGACGCGCTTGGGCGCGCTCGGCGGTTTCGGCGCGGCTTCTTTTGCCGGCGCAGTGAATCCAACTTTGCTTGGCGTCGGATAAGCGACAAAGAACGGCTTGAAACCTTCCTGAATTCCCTTTTTAAATGCTCGCTTCCAACGGGTATCACTTGGTGTGAACGCTTGAATAAGATCATAAACCACTCCGCCAAGTAAGACAAACGCGCCAACGGTTGGCTCAACAGCTCCAAGGACTAAACCTGGCAGTAATGCAATGCCTGAGGTATATTGATTTTTACCGCTCACATCTGTGCGAGTAAAAAAATCATTCTTTTGCGTCAAAAAAATTTGCAAGGTTCCGACGCCGATATACGCAATATTAGTAGCAATGAAAAAATTCTTCACCGTTGCAAACGTCCCATAATACGGCAAGACAACCGCATCCACCCCAAGCTGCTGCGCTAGATCGGCATATTTATCACGCGAGGCTTTAGTATCTTCCACGGGTAATCCAGATTTCTCGAAAGTCTTGACTGAGGTTTCGTAATCAACAACCTCGAAGCCACGGCTATTAAATTCATCCTTAATAACGCCCCAGTTAAATCTTCGCCATTTTTCCGGGTCTTGCAAATTCAACGGCAGGCGGTTGGGGATGATGGCAACCCGGCGAATAGCGACATCTTGTTTTTGCACCGACGGCTCAATGTACAGCACGCCTTTTCCCGTGGTTCCACAACTTTGCAGCGCCAGCATGAGCGCCAGGCCAATAAAGATGATGGACTTCTTCATGGTACTACCCTCCTTTTAAAAAATGTTCTTGTACAAATAAGGTCAAATGGTCCGAGGACATTTGACCTACAGCGTTTTCTGCTTGAATGAAGAGGTTGTCATTTCGAGCGCAGCGAGAAATCTTTTGAAATAAAGATTCCTCGTCGCTGCGCTCCTGCTAAGAAACTGTCATTGCGAGCGCTTTCCAGCGAAGCAATCTTTTGGAATTAGCAGATCGCTTCGTCGCAAAAAACGCTCCTCGCGATGACAATGTTTCTTGCTGAAAAAGCCACTATTAGTTAGTGGTCTAACACTCGGAATGACATCTTCACTCATTTAGAAAACGCTGTAAGTGGAAATGAGTTAATTGCACTTCAACTTCCAGTGTCTGACGTGGTCTATTTTCGTTTGCCTTCGCCTCCTTTCATTTCCGTTTTTTGCAGCGTTGAATTTGTTTGTCCAACTCACCGTAATCGCTCACAAAATTGGCGGTGCGCACGTAAATAGTGATATGCTGTTCGCCCTCCTCGCAGCGCTTGTTCTGCAGTGCGAGCAAACCCAACTCGCGATGCACCTCCGCAAACGAGGGCCGCAGAGAAAGGCATGTTTCAAAAAACGACGCGGCCTCGTCATATTGCTTGCGGCTTGCCGCCAGCACGCCTTGCATATAATAGCCGAGATATAAATCCGGAAACTGCTGCACGGCTTTCTCCGCCAAATCGCCGAGCGGTTGACGATCATTATTCCAAAAAGCGCGCAAAACGCCGGCGGCCGCATAAAGCTCCGGCTTCTGGCCGGCAAGTTGCGTCAGCAGCGCCAAACCTTCCGCGCCGGACAAAAGCGTTTGCAAATTGGTTTCCGCTTCGATGATGACGGGCGCCCGTTCCATCGCGGCCAGATAAGCGGCGACCGCCTCGATTTTATCGCCTTGAACGGCCAGCACTCTACCCAAGCCATACCAGGCGCGTGCCTCCCCGGGAACCTCTTCGGTCACTTCGCGAAACGCCGCGGCGGCGCGCTCAAAATCATTCAACAGAAAAAAAAGATTGCCGCGCAAAAGCAGATTGTCAACGATATTGGCGCTCAAATTCTGCGCGATCTGGCTTTCGCGATCGGCGGTCTCGAAATCTTCATTGTGCAAACTGAACAGGGCGCGATAATATCGCGCCATCGCCGTTTTCGGGAATGCGTCAATAATTTTATCGCACAGCGACAGCGCCAACAGATAATCGGATTTTCTTCGCGACCGCGCCGGGTCCAACCCCAGGCCGGGCAGCTTTTTCGCCAGCTCGCGCAAGCGCTCCAAATCCTTATAGACGGCGATGGTCGTTTCCGAAACTTCCAATCCCGCGGTCTCGGCGAAAGCCGCCTGCAACGCCAGTTTATAACCGATTTGGCGGGCGAGGTCTTTTTGCATGCCCAAAATATTTTCGCGGACGCCGACGGCTTCAGCCTCGCCCAGCATTTCCGCGTTTTCCACGCTGACCAGGCGCGCCCGCACCACGAGATTTTCATTCACCATCGCCAAGCTGCCGGAAATAAAAACCCGCGCGCCGAGCAAACGCCCCACTTGCACTTTCGAAGATTCATCAATGTACGGCGACGCCTGGAATTTCAGTTCCGTCAAAATTTGCTCGAGAAACTCTTTTTCCACAATACGCACCGTGCGCGCCCGGCCCAATTCCGTGATCAACGCGTCGGGAAAACTTTTGCGCAACATTTGCAAATCGGCGGGAAGGCTTTCCGCGCGAAACTCGGCGACGGCAACGGTAAGCAGCCGGGAGGCTCGGACGGCATAAGCGCCGGGCGCCACCCCAAAACAAATTGAGGAAAATATCAGGAGGAAAACATGACTCCAAGAAGTTTTCGTCATCGCGTCAAAGATATTTTCGAAAAAACTTTATGCTTTTTAACGAGTGGGAAATGGAAAAATTGATATCTCAAGGATGAGACACAACGGTTTCTGGTCTGTGGAAGCCGTATTGAACCACCCGTTTTATTACAATAAAAAAACAATCGCTCAAAGTCAAGTAACTTCTTTCAGTGCCGCCTAAAATCGCGCCGCGCTTGACTTTTCACCCGGCGCGATGTATCTTGTCTCATCATTCACTTTTTTTTGAAAACATTTAATGAGAAAAAAATGCCACCGCCCAATGATCTCGTGGTCGTTCATGCCGGCGACGCCATAGAAACCGGTTTCGTGAAAAGCCTGTTGGAAGAATACGGCATCCCCGCCTTTTTGCGCGACGAAATGATGGGCGCGATCGCGCCGTGGTACATTGCGCCCGGCGGCGTCGGCGCCGTCAAAATTTTGATCGCCCGCCGCGACTACGAAAGAGCGCGCGCGATCATTGACGAATTTCATGACGCCGAAGACGCCGCCATTGAACCGCCGTCTCCACAACGTGAAGGCAAAATTCGGCCGCTCGCCCTCGGCATTATCATGCGCGAGGGCCGCCTTTTCGTTGCCGAGGGCCATGATGCCGTGAAAAACGAAATTTTTTACCGGCCTCCCGGCGGCGCGATCGAGTTCGGCGAGCGCAGCCACGAAACTCTCGTGCGCGAATTTCGCGAAGAACTCGACGCCGCCATCGAGCCGGCGCGCTATCTCGGCGTGCTGGAAAATATTTTTACCTTCAACGGCAAAGCCGGCCATGAGATCGTGCTCTGTTACGAAACCCAATTTGCCGATCCGGCCTTCTACCAACAGGAAACCGTTACCGGCCATGAAGATGATGGTCAATCGTTTCAAGCCCTGTGGAAACCGTTAACGGATTTTCAGGAAGGCCGCGCCATTCTTTATCCCGACGGCCTGCTCGAGTTGTTGATGAAACATTTTTCCAAATCGTGATCGAACACCGCTGGCAAGCCGCCCCCATGTCATCCCGAAGGGAGCTTGTTTAATATCAAGCACAGAGCTTCGCCAGTTACAAACGCAACCTTTGTAAAAAAAAATTCCACCTTTCCGTTTCTGCTTTATGGCACCCAAATCCTATGCCGGTAATTTACTCCCCTCCGAACAGCTTGCCAAAGCCCGCGCTCTTTTTCCGCATATTGCCCAAAGCAAAATTTATCTGAATCACGCCGCCACCTCTCCGCTTTCATCGCGCGTGGTCGAGGCCATGACGACGCATCTGCGCGAGCGTTCCTGCGGCTGGATCGACAATTATCCCGACGATGTGAAAAAGAAAGATGACTGCCGCGGTTTCGCGCAAAAATTAATTCATGCCGAATCGCCCGATCGCATCGCGCTCGTCGGCAGCACTTCGGAGGCGATCAATATCGTCTCGTCCGGCCTGCCGTGGAAATCCGGTGATCGGGTGATTTTGAATGATATGGAGTTTCCGGCGAACGTTTATCCGTATTTACCTTTGCGGCGGCGCGGCGTCGAGCTGGATTTTATCAAATGTCCCGAGCACAAAATTACGCCCGAAACCATTGCGGCAGCGCTGACGCCGCGCACGCGAGTGGTGGCGTTGAGCGCGGTGCAATTTCTCACCGGCTATCGCGCCGACATGGCGGCCATCGGTGACCTTTGCCGACAACGCGGAGTCTTTTTCGTGGTGGATGGCATTCAGGCCGTCGGCGGCGTTCAAGTTGATGTGCAAAAAATGAAAATCGACGCGCTCGCCGCCGGCTGTCAAAAATGGCAGATGGCGCCGCACGGCACGGGCTTTCTGTATTTGACTGAAGCTCTGCAGGAAAATATCACCCAACAACACGTTGGCTGGCTCGCGGCGCACAACGCGTGGGACTTTTTCAACTTCGATCAACCGCTGGCAGCTTCCGCCCGGCGCTATGAAGGCGGCACGCTCAACATTCCGGGCATCTGGGCGATGCACGCCGCGCTGCGCACTCTTTTGGAATTTGGTTTAGCGGAAATTGAAAATCACATTTTAACATTGACACAAATTCTTACCGATGAACTCCAAAACCTCGATGGCGTCGAGCTGTTGTCCCCCATTGCAACGAAAGAACGCGCCGGCATCGTGACGATCCAATTGCCGGCCAAGATCGACGTGGATGCCGTGTTTCAACGGATCAGCGCGCAAAATATCACGATCTCGTTGCGCGACGGCAAGCTGCGCTACTCGCCGCATTTTTACAACTCGCCGGAAGAAATCCTGCTGGCCGTGGAAGCAACACGCGAAGCGTTGTGCAAATTTTAACTGAACACTGATCACTGAAATATGCCTCAACTCAAACAAAAACTCACGCTCTTCGACATGACGATGATCGCCATCGGTTCGACGATCGGCTCGGGAATTTTTCTAACACCGTCGTCGATCATTGGCGCGTTGCCCGCGCCGAAATGGGCGTTGCTCGTGTGGATCGTCGGCGGTCTCATGGCGCTCTCCGGCGCGCTCACGTTTGCCGAGCTGGGCGCGAAAATGCCCGGCGCTGGCGGCGTGTACGTTTATCTCAAAGAAGCTTACGGTGACTTCGCGGGATTTCTCTACGGCTGGAGTTATTTGCTGGTGATCAACACCGGAGGAATTGCGGCGCTGAGCGTTGCCTTCGCAACCTATTTCGGGTTCTTTGTGGAATTGAGTCCTGCCGGCATAAAAACCGTCGCGATCACCGGCATCGTCATCGTGACCATCATCAACATTCTCGGCGTCAAAGCCGGCGGCGTCTTTTCCGATGTATTCACGCTGCTCAAACTCGCTGGCATCATCGGACTGATCGTGGTGGGGTTTGCTGCAGGCGCGAGCAACACCACGGATTTTTCTGCGCCGCTCGGCGACTTGCCCAACGGCCTCGGCAGCGCGCTAGCAGTGGCAATGGTCGGCGTGTTGTGGTCGTATGGCGGCTGGCAACATGCGAGCTTCCTCGCCGGCGAAGCACGAGATCCGCAACGCACGATTCCGCGCGCGATGATTTTCGGCGCGCTGGCCGTTACGCTCATTTATCTGCTCATCAATGTGGCGTATCTATTTCTACTTTCCCCGGCAGAAATGGCGGCCTCGCCACGGCTTGCCGCCGACGCGATCGGCAAAGTTTTCGGCGCCCCCGGCGCGCGTTTGATTGCGCTGACGATTTTCATTTCGACCTTCGGCACCGCGGGAATTTACACGCTCACGGCGCCGCGCATTTATTATGCAATGGCCAATGACGGCGTGTTCTTCAAAAAAGTCGCGGCAGTCCACCCGAAATTTCATACGCCGATGTTTGCCATTCTCCTGCAATCCGTTTGGGCGATCGTGCTGGTTTGGTTTTGGGGCACGTTCGAGGATTTGATTTCGTATGTGGTGTTCACCGACTGGATTTTCTTCGCACTCGCCGCAGCGAGTGTGTTCATCTTTCGCCGCCGCGCCGCTGCCGGCGCCTTCAAAACGCCGGGTTATCCGATCACGCCAATATTTTTTATCTCGCTCTCCGTTTGGTTTGTGCTGAACACATTAGTCGAAAGGCCGGCGCAAGCCTGGGCCGGACTGGGACTTTTGGCGCTTGGGATACCGGTGTATTATTATTGGAAAAAGCGGAGTACAAATTAGTCTATTAAAAGTTCAATCGTTGCAAAAAAAGCAAAAGTTTTTCAACATGGAGAAAACAGAGTAAACAGAGATTACAAAGCGCAAGGGCGTTCTTCCATGTATTACCCTCTCTGTTTGCTCAGTTTTCTCCGTTTAATTTTTTGGGGTTGCGGTTTGTCGCGTTGTGTTAACGCAATTCAATAACGAATCGCCAAACTATCCACCCAAACCACTTCGCAAGCGCCGTCACCGCTATCGGTACGGCTCAAAGAGCTGCGCCAATGCCAACCATCCTCTCCACGAATGGATATCAAGTACCCAACTTGTTGCGGTGCATTGTGGATGAGAATGCCGGGCGCGTGGGTTATTTCCTGATCATACTCAAACTCATAATACGCCAGCGCCAAAAGCATCGCCAAAACGATAAGCCACAGCGTTTTCATATCTTAAGATCATTTCTCCGGAATCTGCCAGTCAATCTCCGGTACGCCGAATTTTCGCAATGCGACATTGGTTTTTGAAAACGGGCGGCTACCGAAAAAACCGTTGTGCGCCGAGAGCGGCGAAGGATGCGCGGATTGAATGATCACGTGTTTTTGGCGGTCAATCAATTTCGTTTTTTCTCGCGCATAATTTCCCCACAACAAAAACACCACCGGCTGCGTTCGCGCGTTGAGCGCTTGAATGATCGCATCCGTGAAAATTTCCCAGCCTTGCCCGCGATGCGACCCGGCTTGATGCGGCCGCACCGTCAGCACGGCATTGAGCATCAACACGCCTTGTTTCGCCCAGTGAATGAGATGGCCGTGCTGCGGGATGCGGCAACCGAGGTCGCTCAGCAATTCTTTGTAAATGTTGATCAGCGACGGCGGCGGGGGCACGCCGCGCCGCACAGAGAAACACAACCCGTGCGCCTGCCCGTCATCGTGATAGGGATCCTGCCCCAACAACAAAACTTTTACTTTAATAAAAGGGGTGAATTTGAGTGCGGCGAAAACGTCTTGCGCCGAGGGAAATATGTTGTATTTCTGTCGTTCTTTCTCTACAAATTTTTGCAGTTTGTGGTAATATGGTTTTTTAATTTCATCGGCAAGAATGTTTCGCCAGCCGGAGGGAATTGGAGGAAGCATGAATCTGGTCTCAAAAAATTAGCCCAACGGATTATAAAACGACCAACGGATAAAGCGTTTTGCCAAATAATTTAAATTCGTTGGTCGTTTTTCAATCCGTTGGGCATACTCTGTGTTTTGTTCTTTGCGATTTTATTTTCACCCCCAATTGCGGCACTAAATCAACATCCACACC